>OGDF01000188.1_pt1 | contig 97330 bp, 100 predicted proteins | sample 1570141 | NCBI WGS metagenome assembly OGDF01 (sample SAMEA4370581, study PRJEB24528) | human gut metagenome | reverse complement strand
ACTGCCTGAGAAAATCTTATAATATTTCACTGTCCTATTGACGGGATGCGCACCAGATGGCTGATCGGGCGCTTTTTGTGTGGGATTATTTGTGTTTTGGCCGGCGGTAAGTGGTCAGAAGTACGCTGGCCAAAACGAGGACAGCGCCGCAGATGGCTTGGCCGCTCATTGATTCAGAGAGCATGAGCACGGCAAAGAGTGCACCAAAGACAGGCTCCATGGAGAGAATCAAGGCAGTGTGCTCCGGTGTGGTGAAGCTCTGCGCAAACGGCTGAACGACAAATGGAATGGCGCCGCAGAGCAAGCCCAACGCCGCCAAGATGAGCCACACATGCGCATTCTGAGGCAGCATTGGCGTGGAGAAAGCGAAGGTGGTGCTCCATCCCCACCCTGCCATGGTCAGCTGCTGGATGACGCCGAGCAGGAAGGCGTCTTCCTGGCGCACCATATCGCTGGTGATGATGGTGTGGCTGGCGTAAAGCAGTGCGCTGAGAATGCAAAGACTGGCACCTGCTGAGATTACCAGACTGCCTTTGAGTGAAAGCAGAGCAATGCCGATCGTCGCACAAAGGGTGCCAAAGATGACCGGGCGTTCCGGCAGCCGGCGCTTGCGAATGGCCTGCATCACAGGCACAAAGACAATGGCGGCGCTGGTGAGAAAGCTTGCTGTTGAAGCATCGGTGGTGAGCTCGCCGAAGATGATGGCGCTGCTGCAAGCGAACATGAGCGTGCCCAGCACCACGCCATAGCATACAGCTCGACGGCTGACATGGCGCAGACGCCTCCAGAACACGGCCACACAGGCGATGGAAGCAACGCTGAAGCGCAGTGCCAGCACCTCAAACGGTGGCAGATTGGCGGCCCCCATTTTTAATAAAACATAAGACAACCCCCAAGACATTGCCACCAAAAGCAGCAGCAAATTGGCCGACTGACGCGACATGCCGATACGCCGCCAGCGTGTTTGCAAAATGGACACAGTATTTTTCCTCCCCCAAAATGATGTTCTCATTGTCTTCACTATAACATGCTGTTTGGCCAGCAGATATAATGATTTTCCAATGTCCGGTATAAAAATTTTTTTGACCGTGATTCTTTTTTGATGAAAGAGAGCGTCTGCGTTATAATAGGGGCAATGAAAAGAAGGAGGCGCATCAATTATGAGTAGCAATGATATAGAGCGGGAGCGGGTGATTGTCCGCACCAGTATTATAGGTATCTTATCTAATATCGTGCTGGTCATTTTTAAGGCTCTGGTGGGCTTTGCCGCCGGGTCCATTGCGATCATCCTCGACGCTGTCAACAATTTGACCGACGTGCTTTCGAGCGTCATTACCATCGTTGGCACCAAGCTGGCCAACCGCGCACCGGATAAAGGGCATCCTGTCGGTCATGGGCGCATGGAATATCTGACCACCATGGTGGTGGCTGTTATCATTCTCTACGCCGGCGTCACGGCCATGATGGAGTCTGTGAAAAAGATCCTGCATCCGGCAGCAGCATCCTACAGTGTGGTGACGCTGCTTGTCTTGGTGGGGGCCGTCATCGTCAAGCTCTTTCTTGGCACCTATGTGCGGCGACAGGGCAAGGCTGTTGGCTCTGGGGCTTTGGAAGGTTCGGGCTTGGATGCGCTCTATGACGCCATCATCTCCAGCTCTGTATTGGCCACGGCGCTTTTGTATATGGCGTCGGGCATCAGTTTGGAAGCTTGGATTGGCGTTGTGATCGCACTGTTCATTTTGAAATCGGGCCTCAGCATGATCGGCGAAGCCGTCAACGCAATGATGGGCGCACGCGTCAGTGGTAAATTGTCCAAGGCGATCAAAGCCACCGTAGCGGAAGAACCAGGCGTTATGGGCGCGTACGATCTTTTCCTTAATGATTATGGACCAGGCAATTATTATGGATCGGTGCATGTGGAAGTGCCAGAAACAACCACAGCAGAAGAGATTGATGTCATGAGTCATAACATTCAGGAACGAGTGCTGAAAAAACATGGCGTGGTTATTACGACGGTCGGTGTCTATGCCTACAACACCACCAACCCTGTGTCGGTGGAAATGCGTGAGAACGTGCGCAAGCTGGTGATGGCGCATAAAGGCGTCATTCAGATGCATGGTTTCTATGCCAATGCTGAGGAAAAAAAGATTCATTTTGATGTCATCATTTCGTTTAACATCAAAGACCGCGAATCACTGCGGCAGCACATCGTCAACGACGTGCAAAAACGTTATCCAGGCTGGGCGGTATATACCAATCTGGATATCGATATGAGCGATTGATAAAAAAGTGCTCTTATGGTGCAGACCATAGGAGCACTTTTCTTTTTATCCGGCCTTGCGCACAGGGATGTGTTCCTGTGCGCTTTTTTGTGTGCGAAAGTTTACGGGGGTTGTTTTGTAATGCTGGCGAAATGCTTTGATAAAGCTGGCACTGCTGCCGTAACCACACACCTGAGCAATGTCGTAGATGCTGCGGTCGGTGTTGACAAGCAGCTCAGCAGCAAGCGCCATGCGGCGTTCCTTTAAATAAGCGCCGACGGTGGTATGGTAGCAAAGGGCAAAACCGGCTTTTAGTTTTTGTTCACTGAGAAATACCTGGCGGCTCAGAGAAGCGACGGTGTGTTTCTTTTCTGGGTGTTCATCAATGAGGGCGCGCACAAGATGAATGGCCTGGTGATCGGCTTCAGAAAAGACCATATTGCGCTTGCCGATGATGATGCGCCGTTCTTGTTGATTCGGTATGAAATAGCGATTGGCCAGAGCGTCAGCCAGTTGAGCCATAGCCTGCAGAACCATGCCCTGCAGCTGCAGCGGTGTCAGTGCGTCGGCTGCAGAGAGGGCTGCCATTTCGCGCAGCAGTGCCACTGTTTGCGGCGGCAGAATGTTGTGAGGCGTGTTGTCGGGCAGTGCTTCCAAACACGCGAGATTGGGATCCAGCAGTGTCAGTGTGCGCAGAAAATCCAGTGAAAGCGCCAGTTCTACGCCGCGGCAATGGGTGCCAGTACGCCAAAATTGCCGCCCTTCGAGGGCGTGCTCCTTCACCAGAAAGCTGACCGGTGAAGAAGCGTTGGATTTAACGCCGTTGATGTGAAAATCGGTGTCGCCTTCGTAGAAACTGCCGAAGCGCAGAAATGGTGTTGTGCTATGAAAGTCCAGCGAAAATGGTGCAGTAACGTGGTAATCGGCCACAGTCAGACTGTAGCTGTCGCTGTGCTGGCAGACGTGGCAGCTACCGCGTGCAGGCTCTGCCGCATTTGACCAGCGTGTCCCAAAGGCACACGGCGCCGGTGCAAAGCCCAGGGCACAAAAAACCTGTTCTTGAAAAGCCTGGTGGGTGTCGAGTGACATGGGGCATCCTCCTTTAGGGTGGGAAATTGATTAAAACGGTGCGGCGTGTTGTCCAATCGGGTGCAAATACGCCAAGGTGTTGCATTGAAAGTAAGCATCATGTAACATGATAGGCAAAGAATTACCCATAGCTAATTATAGGACTTTGAATCTGAAAAAGAAAGGTGATTGATGATGAAAAAATATAAAGTCGTTTTATTGCTGTGCCTTGTCATGATGATGTTTGCAGGATGCACCAGTGGTCAATCCGGGCAAGGATCGTCGGCTTCAGACAGTCAGCAGTCATCAGCGGCCGGCATGCGCACGGTGGAGACTGACAAAGGCAGTGTGAAGATTCCGGAATCGCCGCAGGTCATTGTATCGGATTATTATCTTGGTGAATTTCTTGCTGTTGATGTGAAGCCAGTGATCGCGTCGCCATACGCGCTGAACAATCCGTTTCTCGCCGATCGTGTGGAAGGCATTCAGGCCATGAACACGACCAGCGCTGAAACTTCGCTGGAAATGATCGCTGAAGCTCAGCCGGATCTCATTGTCACGATCACCGAGGCAGACTATGAAAAGTATGCAGCGATTGCACCGACGGTGTACATTGAAGACGGCAAGCGTTCTGATGAAGAACTTTTCCGCTACATTGCTGACCTTGTTGGCAAGAGCGACGAGGCCGATGCTTACCTTGACGATTTCAATGCGCGTGTTATGGCAGCGAAGGATGAAGTGCAGGGCATCGTCGGCGACCGCACGGTGTCCATTGTCGAAGTCTGGCCGCAGGAAGTGTACACCATGGGCAGCCACTTTGCCCGCGGCGGCAGCATTCTCTATGACATGTGGGATTTGAAGGCGCCGGCAAAGGTGCAGCAGGATATGGTGGACGGCGATACTGCTTATGAGGTGGTGTCTGTTGAAGCGCTGCCGGAATACACCGGTGATTTCATTCTGTATGGCGTGCTCGATGGCACCGATCCGTCATTTGTGGAGAATTCTGATCTCTGGCAGAGCCTGGATGCGGTTCAGAACGGACAGGTGCTGAGCTATGACCAGGTGGCATTCATGCACCGCGATCCGATCACGCTGAATGGGCAGCTCGATATTTTCCTGGAATTCTTCCGCAGCCATGAGGCCTGATGATGGAACGGCGTGCGACAGGTAAACTGTTTCTGTTTCTCCTTGGCGGGAGCGCCGCAGTGGTGATCGCTGCGGCGTGTTCTGTGCTTTTTGGCAGCACTGACGTGCCGCTGGCCAAAGTGTGGCAGGCGCTGACAGCACCAGATCTGAGCGACCAACAGCAGATTGTGATTCATGAGCTGCGGCTGCCGCGGGCGCTGGGCTGTCTGCTCGTGGGCGCAGCCTTTGCTGCCGCCGGCGCTGTCATGCAGGGGGTGACGCGCAATCCTCTGGCCGATTCAGGCTTGCTTGGCATCAACGCTGGCGCCACCTTTGCGCTGGCAGTTTGTCTGGCGTTTTTCTCTGGGCTCAGCTTTTCTGGTGTGGTGGCATTTTCTTTTTTGGGCGCAGCAGCGGCAATGTCGATCGTTTATCTGCTTCTGCGTCTGCGCCGCCGCACGCTGGACCCGGTTCGCCTGGTGCTTGCCGGCAGCGCGGTGAGCATTTTTCTGTCGTCGCTGAGCCAGGCCATTGACATCCAATGCAACATTGGCTACAATCTGACCTTCTGGACGGCGGGCGGCGTGGCAGGCATTCGCGCTGAGCAGCTGCATTTTGCCGCACCGCTGATGGTTTTCGGCCTGTTGGCGGCGGTGCTGCTTTCACGCCGCGTTTCGCTGCTCAGTCTGGGCGAGGAGGCAGCACGTGGGCTGGGCTTGCACATTGAGCGGACACGCTTGCTCTGCCTGCTGGTGGTTTTGGTGCTCGCCGGCAGTGCGGTGGCACTGGCAGGGCCGGTGGCCTTTGTTGGGCTTTTGGTGCCGCATGTGGTGCGGCATTTTCTGGGGGCCGATTATCGCAGCATCATCCCAGGCTCGATGGTGGCGGGAGCCTTTTTCATGCTTCTGGCAGACCTTTTTTCCCGTCTCATCAACGCTCCGTCGGAAACGCCGATTGGTTTGGTGTTTGCGGTGATCGGTGTGCCATTCTTCATCTGGCTTGCCCGAAAGGAGGGAAAGGGCATTGACTAAGTACAATTGTGCCCGTACTGTGCGCGTTTATGGAGTGCTGGCGGTGCTCCTGCTTGCGGCAGTGTGGGTGGACATCAACGCGGGCTACCGTCCGATCAGTTTGGCAGAGATGATGCAGATTTTCAGCGGCGGCGGTGAAGCCAGCCTGCGTTACACTCTGCTGGAACTGCGGCTGCCGCGGGTGCTGACGAGCCTGCTCGTTGGCGTGGGGCTGTCGGTGGCTGGCTGTGTGCTCCAGGGCCTTTCCCACAACGACATGGCAGAGCCGGGCATTCTCGGTCTCAATGCAGGTGCCGGCCTGTTTGTGGCAGTGTTTATCGTATTTTTTGTCGGAGGCAGCCTGACCACATCCTTTTGGCTGCCGATTTTGGCTTTTGTTGGCGCTTTTTCTGTGGCGCTGATCGACTATCGTTTGGCGCTGACGGCGCGCGGGCTGTCGCCAAAGCGACTGCTTTTGATTGGCATTGCCATGTCTACCGCGATCACCAGCCTGACCGCCATGCTCATGCTGCGAATGTCGGACAGCGACTATGCCTTTGTGCAAAACTGGCTTTCCGGCAACATCTGGGGCGCCAGCTGGTCCAATGTACGCATGCTTGCGATTGGCTTATCGCTGCTTGCGCTTTTTATGCTCTATAAAAGCCGCACGCTGAATGTGCTGGGGCTGGGCACGCAGGCTGCTACCGGTCTGGGTGTGCCAGTGTCACGCGACACACTGCTGCTTTTGAGCGGCGCGGTGGCCATGTCCAGCCTGTGCTGCGCAGTGGGCGGCGGCATGAGTTTTGTCGGCTTGGTTTGTCCGCATCTGGCACGGCGGCTCGTGGGACCGAATTTTCGCGTGCTGATCGGCGCCTCGCTCTTAACGGGTGCGCTGCTGATGACCGTGGCGGACAGCATCTCCCGTACGCTGCTGGCACCTAATGAGCTGTCCATCGGCATTGTGGCTGCTGTCATCGGGGCGCCGTATTTTCTCTATCTTTTGGTCAAACAGTAAAGGAGGTCCGACCATGGACGCAATCTTACAAGGCGACGGCATCGCCGTCGGTTATCAGGACAATCTCATCATCCCAACGCTGAGCGTGGGCATTCCGCGCGGACAGATCACGGCCATCATCGGGCCCAATGGCTGCGGCAAGTCGACGCTGCTGAAGGCTCTGTCGCGCACCATGCCGCTGCAAAGCGGTCAAATCATCCTCGACGGCGAGGCCATTGCCCGTCTCTCCACCGTTGAGGTGGCACGGCAAATGGCCATTTTGCCGCAAAGCCCGCAGGCGCCGAGCGGACTCACCGTTGAAGAACTGGTCGCCTATGGACGTTATCCGCATCAGAAAGGCTTCGGCCGTTTACAGGACGAAGATCGCCGCGCCATTGCCTGGGCCTTGTCCCTGACGCACATGGAGGAGCTGGCGGCGCGCGACATTGACGCGCTTTCCGGCGGTCAGCGTCAGCATGCCTGGATTGCCATGGCTCTGGCGCAGGATACGCCGCTGATTCTGTTGGATGAGCCGACGACGTATTTGGATATGGCGCATCAGCTGGAAGTGCTGGAGCTTTTGCAGACGCTTAACAGCGTCTCTGGCAAGATCATTGCGCTGGTGATCCATGATCTCAATCTGGCGGCACGCTTTGCCGATTGGATGATTGCCATGCGTGACGGCCGTGTGCGTCATGAAGGCCCCACCGCTAAAGTGATGACGCCGCAGGTGCTGGCTGATGTCTTTTCCCTCGATGCCAGCGTGGTCGAAGACCCCTGGACAGGCCGCCCGACTTGTGTGTCCTACCGCCTGCGCCAGGCAGGATAAAAAAATCGCCTCGGACAAAAGCTGTTCGAGGCGATTGTTGTTTAATACAGTTCGCGGTAAATTTTTTCGATGCGGTCACGGTCAAATGGCACAAAGTTGTTGACCAGGAGACGCTGCTGACCGTTGTAGACAGAGTCGGCAAATTCAGCGATCTGTGCTTCGCTCATGCCATAGTCACGCAGTGGTTTCTTCTGAACAAGGTGGTTGAGCAGGTCTTCGAGTTTGTCGTAGACATCTTTCACATCGCATTCGAGAATCTCAGCGAGGCGCGCATTCAGCACGGCAATTTCGCCATCCTGGCGGATTTCCATGTAGTTGCGCATAACGCCTGTGAACATGGCGTAGTTGGATTCGCCGTGAGGCACATGGAAGGTGCCGCCGAGTGGATAGCTTAGCGCGTGGACTGCAGCGCAGCCGGCATTGCTGAAAGCGACCCCAGCATAGGTGCTGGCAAAGAGGAAGTCTTCAAGCAATGGCTTGCGTGCTTCTGGCCCTTCAGCAACAATGGTCTTGAAGCCGTTGAGGATGAGGTCGATGGCTTTGTAGCTGAGCAGCTTGCCGATTGGTGTAGCCTTTGGAGAGAGCGCCGATTCTACAGCGTGTACGAGGGCGTCGATGGCGCTGGTGGAGAATGGTTCCATTGGCAGGCTTTCCAAAAGTTCAGGAATCAGTACAGCATCGTCTGGGAACATGACAGGGTTGCCGTAGCCGGCCTTGGTGCTGCGGCTGACCAGCGCCAAAGCTGCCACGCTGGTGACTTCGCTGCCGGTGCCGCAGGTGGTTGGTGCCAGAACGAGCGTGCGCGCTTTCTTAGGCTGGCGCTTGCCGTCGTAGAGGTCGAGTACAGGCGTTGCCTGATCGAGCACGAAGAACTTTGCAACGTCAAGCACGCTGCCGCCGCCGACACCAATGATGCGCTTGTAATCTTTGGTGATGTCGCGGTCCATGGCTTCAATCATTTCATCAGTTGGTTCGCCTTTGCCGTAATCTTTTGGATAGATAAAATCGCACTTCAGATTCAGAGCCGCAAAGAAATCGTTGTAAACATGATGGCTCGTGAAGAGAAGATCGCCTTCGCCGATGGCAAAGGTTTCTGCAAACTGCTTCACAGAATCGAGGCAGTGCAGGGTTGGTTTCATAACAAATTGACTCATGGAGGAGCCTCCTTTTGCGTTAGATTACTTGTATTGTAAAACTTTCGGCTCCCACTGGCAAGCCGGCGCTTGATTATATCTTTTAGATTGGCTATGATACGAATAGAAAGGAGCGCTTGTCATGATCACTTTTATCGTCAACGAAACCAGCGGCCGCGGCCGCGCTGCTAGTGTGTGGCGCCGCTTGCGTCGTCAGCTCATCACCGATGGAGTGCCTTTTCGCGCCTGGAGTACCCGTCAGCCTGGGGAGGCCACTGAACTGGCACGGCTTGCCAGCACCTGCGACGGCAATTTTAAAAAGCTCGTGGTTGTCGGCGGCGATGGCACCGTCAACGAAGTGCTGAACGGCATCGATGACCTGGCACACACGGCGCTCGGTGTCGTGCCAATCGGCTCCGGCAATGACTTTGTGCGTGGGCTGGGGCTGCCGCGCCGCCCTGAGCAGGCCTTGGCACGCGCCCTTACTTCGGACGGCAGCCGTAGTATCGATCTCGGCCAGGTCACTGCCGACGGTCATGCGCCGCGGCGCTTTGCCATCAGCGGCAGCATTGGCATGGATGCCTGGGTGTGCGCCAAGGTGGATACTTCACGCCTCAAGACCAGCCTCAATCGCCTTGGCTTGGGCAGTCTCAGCTATGCCATGATCACCCTCTCTGCGCCCTGGAATCTTGAGACTGCCGACGGCACCGTTACGTTTGAAACGCCGTATGGTTCACATGTCGCTGACCTTCGTGCGCTCATTTTTCTTGCCTGCATGAATTTCCCGTGGGAAGGCGGCGGCGTGCCCATCGCGCCTGGCGCCAGCGCCGAAGATGGCTGTTTCTCCGTTTGTCTGGCGCAGAATCTCAGCCGTCGCCAAGTCCTCGCCAAGCTGCCGCGTCTTGCCCTCGGCAAACACATTCACACCGCTGGCGTCACCCTGCTTCCAGCGTCGCGCGTGAGCGTTCAGCTTGACACACCGCAATACGTTCACGCCGACGGTGAAGTCGCCGGAAAAAGCCGCCGCGTCGTCTTTGAGGTGCTGCCAAAGGCGCTGCGGGTGTTGGTATGAGAAAAAGGTGTATGGCGTTGTCGATGTTGCTATTCTAAAGACAGCAATAAACGATCAGTAAGGAGGAAGAATGATGTATGGTGCAATTTTAGGCGATATGATTGGTGCCCCTTATGAATTTGACCGCAGCCCAAAGGTGAAGGATTTTCCGTTGTTTGGTCCGCAGTCGGTGTTCACTGATGACTCGGTGATGACCATTGCGGTGGCTGAGGCGCTGCTCGATACCCTTGGTGCGCCGGATGAAGCGGTGCAGGCGGCGCTGGTGCAGTCGTTGCAGAAGTGGGGCCGCCGTTATCCCGATGCGGGCTATGGCGGCATGTTTCGCCAGTGGCTTTGGGCCGAGCAGCCCGCGCCCTATGGCAGCTATGGCAATGGTTCCGCCATGCGCGTCGCTGCTGCAGGCTGGCTCGGGCAAACGCTGGAGGAAGCGCGGCACCTTGCCCGTCTCAGCGCGAGCATCACGCACAACCATCCGGAAGGATTGAAAGGGGCGGAAGCTGTCGCCGCCGCTATTTTCCTGGCGCGGCAGGGCGAAGAGAAGACGACCATTCGCCGGTTTGTCAGCGAGACCTTTGGTTATGACTTGAGCCGCAGCTGCGACGCCATCCGCCCAACCTATCATCATGTGGCAAGCTGCCAGGAAACAGTGCCGCCAGCCATCACTGCTTTTTTCGAGGGCGAAGATTTTGAGGATGTCATCCGCACCGCGGTATCCCTCGGCGGCGACTGCGACACCCTTACCTGCATTGCTGGCAGCATCGCCGAAGCGTTTTATGGCGTGCCCGATGCGCTCATTGCTGCCTGCCGAGCGCGGCTGCCCGAGGATATGCTGGCGGTCATCGACCGTTTTCAGAAAGCGGTTCAGCCACCGTTTCATAACACTTTTCTCGATGGCAACGACCGCATCGAGGCCGCTATGGACCAGTATCTGGACAATAGCAGCGAGGACACGCTGGCAGCGCTTTTGGCATGTATTCGCCAGCGTATGCAGGAAGATGGACATGGCTTATTCCGATCGAACGTATTCCTGACGATGATGCAGGCTTTCTCATGCGTACGCTGGCGCGTGATGACGGCCAATCTTGGCTGGTGCTGTTCACCAGCGACGCCGCTTTTCATCAAGGCCCGCCGAGCGATGTGATCTCCAATTTTATCGATACGACGCTGCAGGCCGGTCTTGATTTGAAAGCCGATGGCTTCGTGCTGAATCCATGGAGCCAGTCGTTTTATCTGAGCCGTGAGATGGTGGAAAAAATTTTGACAGAATCTTGATGACAGAAACGGGTGGTGCGTGGTGCGCCGCTCGTTTTTTTGCGGATTTTTGCATCAAGATGTTGCACAGGTCACATGATGGGCGGGCGCTTGGCGGTACACTGTCTGTAGAAAGTACAGTTCAAGGAGGTCTTTTTATGAAACTGCTGCGCAGCATCTCTCTGCCGGAATTTCTGGCAACATCCGTTGGCGTTTTTGGCGGTATCGGCAGCATTTCTCTGGTGACGTATCTGCTCGGCTATCCGCTGCTTATTGCACCTTTTGGTGCCAGTGCGGTGCTGCTTTACAGTGCCACATCGTCGCCGCTGGCGCAGCCGCGCAATGTGATTGGCGGGCATTTGATTGCGGCGCTGGTGGGCGTGACTTGCTATCAGCTTTTTGGCGAAACCTGGTACGCCGTGACGTTTGCTGTTTGCGGAGCCATTCTGCTGATGATGGTTACCGATACGGTGCACCCACCGGGCGGCGCCACCGCCATCGTTTCGGTGCTGAATCATGCTGGCTATGGCTTTGTGCTGTCTCCGATTGCCATCGGAGTGGTTATTTTGCTGGTCAACGCGTATTTCGCCAACAAACTGTCTCCGCAGCGCGGCTATCCGCTGAGTTTGGGCCGCGCGTCGGCTCCGGCAGTGCAGGAAGCGGTGGCTGCCGACGTTTTTGGTGAACGCACCTCGCGCTGAATAGAGCGGAGGCGTCTTATTAAAATTGAAAGCGCCGCCTTTCTGTAGGGGTTACAGAAAGGCGGCGCTTTTTGCGTGCTGGCTCAGGCACAGCGGCGTACATGGCTGACAATGGCGAGAACAGCGAAGATCGGCAGCTCAATGGCGCTGACGATTGTCATGGCGATCGGCGTCCAGCAGAGGAAATCCCCAAGCCGCAGCAGGTGAAAATCGCGCAGTGCGTATAAGGTGCCGGATTGCAGGGCGACGCCGGACGATGGCAGGAAGGTGTTGAGCCAGTCGACAACGCTCGTCGGCAGGATCACGTAGGTCAGCACTGGCAGCACACAGAGCAGGAGGGCGCTGAAGGTGGCGGCGACGAGGCTTTTCATGCGTGCTGAAATCAGCAGAATGGCGGAGAGGCTGGCAAGAATTGACAAGAGCGCCAGGAGCGCGAGCACGATTTGCAGCTCGCCAAAGTTGAAGGGCAGCGGTGTGACCGGCGAGAACAGACTCAGCATTTGGGCTGAGGTCGCTAGCGTTTCCCAGCCGTACAGGCTGTCGGAGATGATCCAGTACAAGCCCAGGCAGACGGCACTCAGCCCTCCGCAGACCAGGAACACTGCCAGCACACGCGCCAAAGCCAGCGGCGCACGGCCGCGCTTGGTGCAGCGGTTGATGTCGTCGGCGCCGCTTTGCAGGTCGGCAGTGAACACCGGCGCAGCGAGGACGGCACAGCAAAGCAGCAGCACCAGTGCCAGCAGCATCATGTATTCGAGGGTGGTGGTGTCGGTGCCGGGCACGTAGGTGAAGGGTGTTTCCACGGTGCTGTAAAGATCGAGAAAATAAGCCGCCGGCGCTGCGTCGTTTGGATATTCCATCGCCATCAGGCCACTGATGCGCGCTGGGGCTGCGTCGTAGTAATCGGCTATGCGCTCGGGGTCGAGCGTCAGCCAGGGCATCGGCTGACCATTTTCGGCCGGAAAGAGATCGCCGACGCCGTTCAGCAGGCTTTGCACAGCGTTGATTTCGGCGTAGGCGTCGTCGGGCAGGTCAAAGGTGCTGTCGGCGCCGTAACGGGCAAACACGGCCTGGTAGGTTTCCAGGCTGTCGCGCACCTTCTCTGGCGTCACCGTGCCGGCAATGCCGGCTTCCAGCGTTTTGTCATAAGCGAGGGCATCGAGCCCAGTGAGGGTGTCGCCGTCGCTGGTGTGAGACATTAGGTAGGTTGTTGGCATGTAGGCCATGAATACGGTGAAAGCCAACAGCCCGCAGATCATGAACAGGGTGCGGCGCGTTTTAAGGAGGCGTTTCATTTCAAGCAGAAAGAGGCGCATGGTTGTCACATCCTTTCTTCGAGTGTGTGCGGAAAGAGCCAGAGGAAGAGGTCTTCAAGGCGCGGCGCTGCTGCCTGAGAGCCTGCGAGCAGCGGCGTCTCTGCGAGATAGCGCAGGGCGATGCGTCCGTTCAGCTCGCTGCGCAGGCCGATAATGGTAAGTGTTTGCTCCCAGTGCGGCAGGGCAGCGGCATCGATGGCGGCGGTCCAGACTTTGCCGCGCACCTTCTCGACGAGGGCGTCTGTGCGGTCGCAGGCAATGAGGGCGCCGTCTTTCATGATCGCGTTTTGACCGGCGATTACCTCTACATCGGCGACAATGTGGGTGGAGATGAGCACGATGCGTTCCTGCGCAAATTCTGCAAGCAGGTTGCGAAAGCGCACACGTTCGCTGGGGTCTAGGCCGCTTGTTGGCTCGTCGAGAATCAGCACCTCGGGCTCGTTCAACAGCGCCTGCGCAATGCCGACGCGCCGTTTCATGCCGCCGGAGAGTTTGACAATGCGTTTGCGGCGCACATCGCTCAGGCTGAGCCGCTCCAAAAGCGTGTCGATGCGGCGGCGGGCGTCGTACTTGCCCAGGCCTTTGAGGGCCGCCATATAGTCGAGATAGTCGCCGACGGTGAAGCTGGGATAGAAGCCAAATTCTTGCGGCAGATAGCCGAAGCAGTCGCGGTAGCTTTCGCCCAGCTGGGCGATCGGCACACCATCAAAACGGATGTCACCCTGGCTGGGCCGCATGATGCCGGCGATCATGCGCATTAAGGTGGTTTTGCCGGCGCCGTTGGCACCGAGCAGCCCCCAAACACCAGGCGTCAGCGTGAGGCTGACATCGTCGACGGCGGTTTTATCGTGAAAGCGTTTGCTCACATGGTCAATGGTCAGTTCCATAAAAATCCCCTTTCCAATCAGTTCAGCTGCAATTCCGCAAAGGCGCTGCTGCGCAAAAGATAACGCAGCGCCCAGAAGCAGTAGAGGCAGAGCACGGTACAGCCAAGAACGCCGATCCATGCCGACTGCGCCTGGGTGAGCAGGGTCAAGCGGCTGCTGGTCATAGATAGCGCCAAAAACACCAGTCCACACCAGCCTGCACCCCCCAGGCAGACTTGCTGCGGCTGACAGCGGCCCATCAAGGTCAGACAGCCGCCTGCAGCCAAAAGAAACGGCAGCAGCAGGTACAAAGGCAGCATCGGCGCTGACAGCGGCGTGCGCAGCAGGGCGTAGCTCCACAGTCCAACCAGCATCACGCCGTCGCCCATGCCGATAATGAGAAGCTTGGCGGCCAGCAGCCGTTGGGAAGAAAAATAACTTGCGGCTTCCATTTCCTGCATGTGGTACAGCGAGGCGTTGTAGACGACTGGCAGTGCGGTCAACAGCACCAGCATCGCCAGCGCGCCCAGACAAAGCGCCGCTGGGCGGCTGTTGAAAAAGTAGTAGTCGCCGAAGACGGTGTCCAGTGCGCCGTTGGCGATAAGCAGGCAAAGGGCTTGAAAGAGCCAAATTTTCCAGCCAATAAAGCGCACCTGGGTGCGCAGAAAAGCGGCAAACCCAAGCCGTGGACGCGGTGCTGCCGCCTGCATTTGCGCGGTGACGGCTTCAAGGGTGCGTTGTTTGGCGTCTCCTTGTGGGGCGTCGATTTGCAGTGCTGCCTGCAATTGGCGACGAAAATCAGAATGGGTCATCGTTCTTCTCCTTTCTCGTAATCGCGTTTCAGGCGTTTCAATGCTGAGCGCAGCCGTGACTGCACCGTGCGCAGCGGCAGCCCAGTGACGGCAGCAATTTCGCGCAGCGTCAGCGCCTGGCCAAAGCGCAGCAGCACCACCTCGCGCTGAGGGTCGGGCAGTGCGGCCACCATTTGCCGCAGCTGCCACGCCGACTGCCACTCTGTCTGGGCGGCGTCTGGCGCTGAAGGCTCCGCTGCTGTCTCCAGCGGCACATCCTGCCAGTGGCGCTGTCGGGCCATATCGATGCAGGTGTGGCGCGCAATTTGATACAGGAAGGCGCGGCAGCGGCCGCGATGCTGATAGCGGCCAATGTGGCGCAGAAATTTCAAAAACGTTTCCTGCGCGGCGTCTTCCGCCAGCGCCGGTGTTGGGGCATGCCACAGGCAGTAGCGCAGAATGTCGTCATAATAGCGTTCCACCAGCGCTTCTGCCGCTGTGGCATCGCCGGCGGCTACGCGTGCTGCCAAGGCTCCATCGTCGTTCACCGCTGCCCACCTCCTTTGTTGTTCTTTGTGAAGGACCTTCTATCTATGATAACGAACCAGCTGTTAAAAATGATTGCTTTCGCAGAGATTTTTTGCAAAAAAATTACGCGCTGTGTTGGATCGTTTGAACGAACACAGCGCGTGGTTATGCAACAATGTACATTGTTGCGCATGGCATGATGAAGGTACAAAAAAATCCCCACCGCGTTTCGAGGACGCAGCAGGGAATGGAGGAGGCGTCAGAAACGGCCAATGAGGATTGGCACGTCTTCAAGACGGTGCACGATGGCATCGGCGTCGATGGCACCGCTTGCAGCATGGCCGTCACGGTCGAAGTAGATGGCGGTCATGCCACTGTTGCGGGCGAAGCGCATGTCGTTGGCGCTGTCGCCGACCATGGCTAGATCTTCCGGGGCGAGTCCAAAGCGGGCAGCGAAAATTTCTGCCATATCCGGCGCCGGTTTTGGTCGGGCGACGCGGTCTGCGGTGAGCACCAAATCAACAGCATCAGCGACGCCCATGGATTCGAGGGCATGGTGCGTGGAGGCGTAGCTGTCTGAGGTGGCCACGCCAGTCTTGCAGCCTGCGGCGTGGAGTGCGTCGAACACGGCGCGAAGATCGCCGGTCGGCTTGCTGACGCCATCCTGCAGACAGGTCCACTCGAGCATTGCTTCGCTGAGTCGGGCAAAGAGACGGTCATTTAAGGTGGTGATGCCTTGCGCTGCCAACACCGCCATGCAGGCTGCGATGACGTCGGCGTTGGTGCCAGCGACGACGGGCGATTCTGGAATCAGCCTGTCACCGTCAAAGCCACAGGCCGCTTCCAGCGCCTGGCGCAGCGGTGCGTCGCCGTCGCGTCCCAGCTCGTGCAGCATAAAGGCCACGGTGTGCTGCACAGGCTGGCGCCAGAACGTCGCCAGGTCAAGCAGGGTGTCGTCCTTGTCGAAAAGCACGCCGCGGATCATTGGGCGTCGTCCCTTTCGAGAAAGTGGGCATTGCTCCAAGCAGTTTTGCCGGTGTAGTCCACGCATTCGAGACGCACGTAAGTTTCTGTGCCTTTGAGCGTGAATTCCACATGCTTCATGCCGCCGCGGCTGGCGGCGATGACGGTGCCGCCAGCGTTGATATAGCCGCCGCAGATGAAGTTGACGCGTTCGCAAGGGCTGCAGTCGACCCAGACGGTGTTGCCATCTTTGATGCCCCAGTTGTAGATCGCCGGGCCGGAGGAGGAGTAGTAGTTGCCGACGAGCATGGCGTCGATGATGGCGTCGTGGTCCAATGTGTCGGCTTTGACGACGATCCAGCCGCCGCAGGCATCGTCAAAAAGACCCTCGTTGTGGTTGTCGTCGCTGGCGAAGGCGAAAATCTGGCGGCCGCTGCGCAGAATCTTGTCCCAATAGGTCGTGTCGAAGCCGGTGTTGGATTCGTTGACCGTGTTGTAGTTGTAGATCTCCAGCGCCCAGATACCGTTTAAATCACAGAAATCCTCCGCTTCCACACGGCTCCAGATAGGATGGTTGTAAGTCACGAGGCAGCCGTGGTCGCGCAGCGTGTTGGCCACGCCCTGGGCCACCGCCAGCCCGTCCCATTCGCCTTCGTAGACTGGCACTGGCAGGTATTCCAAATGGCGGAAACGTGTGCTGGCCGCTGCCTGCATGGCGCTGTTGCCGAGGATGCCGTGAAGGTGATGGACCTTCAGGCGTGCGCCGGGCACATCGGGGTCCATGAGATTGGCCGAGGCTTCCAGGCCTGGCAGGATGATGAAATCGTCGCTGTCAAAGGCGTCGCGGTAGTCGCTGTAACGGTCGTGGTCGCTGAAGCAGAGAAAGCTGTAGCCCTGGCTGCGAAAGAGGGCGACGGATTCTTCCGGCGTCAGTTTGCCGTCAGAGTTGACGGTGTGGCTGTGCAGGTTGCCTTTGTAGTAATGGCCGCGTTCTGGCAAAATGGTGACTGTTTTAAACATGAGCAGCCTCCTTTTCAACACCGCGGATCGAGAGACAATCGTGCTCAGGAATCGTGAGCCACACCGGTGTGCCAACGTCATAAATGTTGAAGCTGCGGAAGAGGGTGTCCACATGCAGCTTTATTTCGTCGCACTGTACCGTGTAGCGCAGTACGTTGCCGCGTGGCACGCTGGCAGTGATCACACCGCTCAGCACCACCTTGTCGCTGGTGTCTGTTGGTTCATGCAGAGAAATGGCGATGGTTTCCGGTCGGATGGCGATGGTATGGCCAGCTTCCACAGGCAAGTTCGTGGCACGGTAGAAAGCGCCGCCCTCGATTTGGTTGTAGCTGCCGATGAAGCTGGCAGCGAAGGTGGATACTGGTTTTGTGTATACGCTTACAGGGCTGCCGGCCTGTTCGATGCGGCCTGCGTGGAAGAGTTCGATGACGTCGCTCATGACCATGGCTTCGTCCTGGTCGTGGGTGACGAAGACTGTTGTCAGTCCCAGTTCCAGATGAATTTCACGGATGCGGCTCTGCAATTCCTTGCGCAGTTTGGCGTCAATGGCGGACAGTGGCTCGTCCAGCAACAGCACCTTTGGTTCGGTGACGATGGAGCGTGCCAATGCCACGCGCTGCTGCTGACCGCCGGAAAGATTGGCTGGATAGGATTTCTCTTTGCCCTTGAGATCCACCAGTTCGATGGCACTTTGAACCTTTTTCTGGATTTCGTCAGCGGATTTTTTCTGCATCTTCAGGCCAAATGCGATGTTTTGCTCGACGTTCATGTTTGGAAACAGGGAATACTGCTGGAACACCATGCCGATGTTGCGCTGATTTGCTGGCAGGTGGGTGATGTCCTGGCCATCAAGGATGATGCTGCCGGATGTTACGGTTTCCAGCCCGGACAGGCAGCGCAGCAATGTGGACTTGCCGCAGCCGGAAGGCCCCAACAGCGTCACCAGTTCGCCTTTGTTGATGTTGAGATTGATTTCATCTAATACCGTGTTTTTGCCATATTGCTTGACCACGTTCTTAAATTCGATATAGCTCATGGATTAAAAACCTCACTTTATAAGAATTAGCGTTCCTTGCGGGATGTTGCATCGTTTTTCTGCAGTTTCAGCATCAGGCCAGTGACGAGGAAGACAACGGCGAAGATGACCACGACAATGGCGCTCGCCAGCCCACTGGATGTGTACATGTGGGTGTTCAGGTAAACCGACACGTTTTCATAGTTGTTGCCGGCAATGTTGTTGGCGAGAACGAAGTCACCGAAAACGATGCTCTCTGCCAATAAGCTCGATACCAAAATGCCTGAGAAAATGTTTGGCAGCACCACCTGTACATAGGCACGGAAGCGTCCGCAGCCCAGCACCTCGGCTGCCTGAATCAGCGTCTTGGCATCGATGGCGTTGAGGCTGTTGCGAATGCCCTGATAAATGTACGGCAGCACCAGGATGGAGTAGGCGCCGAAGAGCATCAGCATGCGGTTCGAGAGAATGGTGCCTGTACCGGTATAGATGGAAATGATGCTGATGGAGAGAATGACGCCCTGCAATGCGTAAGGAATCATGCAGATCATTTGCATGAGGTTGCCCAGCTTGCGGTTCATCACCGTCACCGGATACATTGCCAGGAGCAGCAGAATAATCGTTAAAATCACGCTTACCGCACAGAGAATCAGCGTGCGCCCGATGCTCAGCCAGAAATCCATGTCGGCGAAGAGCTCGGAGTAATTGCGCACGGTGAAACCGCTTGGCAGAAGATTTGTCCATTCAACAAAGAATGAATACACCAGTGTCGCCAGAAAGGGGATCAAAAGATAGGCGCCGATGATGACGAGCACAATTTTGCCCGCCAGGCTTGTTTTCTTGTTCATACGAGATCCCGTCCTTTCAGGTTGCGTTTTGTGAAGTAATTGTTGAGCAGCGTGGCGGCAATCATCAGGAGAATCAGAACCACCGCCAGCGCACCGCCAGTGGCACGGTCAATTTGAACGTCGCCTTTGTATTTCGAGGTGATCTGCAGTGCCAGCAGTGCATAGTTGTTCGACACCAGGGCATAGGCGCTGGCATAGGCAGCCAAAGCGTTGGCGAAGAGCACTGACAGCGTGCCGAGAATGCTTGGCATGAGGTTTGGCACCACAATACGGAACCAGTAGTCGACAGGTTTGGCGTTCAGCAGCATGGCTGCCTGGCGCCATTCCGGACGGATGCCGGCAAAGGCGGGAATCAAGAGCAGGGTTGAGAGGGGTATCTGGAAATAAATGTATAAGAGCATCAATCCTTGGCCGGAATACAGGTCAAAATTTTCCAGCAGTGGAATCCCGTAGCTGCGGCAGATTGTTGAGAACACGCCGGTGTTGCCCATCAGCACCATGAAGGCGAAGGCCAGCGGCACGCCGGAGAAATTTGATGTCATATTCAAGAGCATTGTGAACGTGCGCTGGGCGCGTGGTGATGCTTCGGTGGCATAGCGCGCAGCGATGAACGCCACGATGATGCCGACGATGGCGGAAATCAGCGAAATTTTGATGCTGTTGACAATGGCTTGCGTGTACAGCGGTGTTGTGAAGATCTTGATAAAGTTTTCGAGCCCAAACGTTTCGCTTTCCTTGCCGATCAGGCTGCTGTATACCAGCTGCAGCAGCGGCAGAATTTCATAGAGAAATACAACGATGGCAAAAGGAAGCAAAGCGAGATAGCCAATGTATTTGTTTTTCATGCTTTCCTCCTAAAAACAGGCACCCGCGCGTGCGGATGCCTGTATCTTTTGATGGCTGCTATGGCAGCGCTTACTTAATCATTGGGATGATGTTTTCCTGCCAGTAGGTGATGAGATCCTGGGTGACATCGGTCCACTTGTCGTAGTCCACAGTGACCACCTGATCGCCGTACTGAGATTCGTCGATCATTTTCGCTTTGACATCTTCAGGGATTTCCACATCTTCACGGATTGGGGTGGCGTAGCCTTTTGCCAGGTTGATCTGGCCTTCATTGCTGAGGATGTATTCGCGTGCCAGGCAGGCAGCTGCTGGATGAGGGGCGTTTTTGTTGATGATCGTTGCATAAGCAGAACGCACAGAAGCGTCGCTAGGAATGCTGACAGTGAAGGATGCGTCTGGGTTGTTTTCTACAGCGTTGTCGCGGTAGTTCAGTGCGTTGTAATCCCAGAGCAATGCGCAGGCAATTTCTCCGCTTTCGATGCGGGCCACGGAGGTGTCGCCGATGTCGAGACGGCCTTCTTCAGCGAGCTGGCTCAGGAAATCGTAGGCTGGCTGGAGATCGTCGATGCTGCCGCCCATGGCGTAAGCGATGGCGAGCACGGCGTGCTGTGCCTGAGCAGCGGCGGAAACGTCACCGATGGTCACCTTGTAGTCACCTTCGAGAATGTCAGCGAAGCTTTTTGGTGCATCTGGCACCTGGTCGTCGTTGGTGATGATGGAGATGGTGCCATAGTAACCGGATACCCAGTCACCGTCGTCGTCCTTGGCCCAGTCAGGGATGCTGTCCCAGTAGCTGGTCTTATATTTCAGGGTCACGCCTTCTTCTTCAGCGACAGGGCCCCACTGCTGACCAACGTCACCGATGTCCTTGGTGCCGTCTTCGCCTTCTTCCTTGAACATGGCGATTTCTTCGGAGCTGGACATATCAAGGTCGGTGTGTTCCAGACCGTAGAGGTCGCTCAGCTCGGTCCAAGTTTCCACCCAGTTGGCCCAGGTGTCCGGCATTCCGACAGAAGCAATTTCGCCCTCTTCTTTGGCCTGTGCTTCGAGATCCTCGAGGGACATGGCGTTGTAGTCTACAGAAGCCGTTTCTGCGCTGGCAGAACTGTCGCTGCTGTCTGTGCTGCCGCCGCAGCCAGCGAGGCCAGCGGTCAGCGTGACTGCTAAGAGCATTGCGGTGATCGTTTTAAAACCTTTTTTCATCTTTGTTGTTGTTCTCCTTTCGATTTGAAGATGCGATCATGGCTTTTATCATACGGTGCGCGTGTAAAATGCCCAAGTGCCATTGTGTTAAATATATGAAAAATTCATATTCTCGTCGCATTTGGGCTTTGTTAACAATGGTGTCGCCGCGTCAAACGACACGAACGATGATGCAGCGCGGTGTATCACGCGCACACTTTATGTTAAGTGTTGTCGACGACGATGGCTGCACACTTAACAGTTGTCTGTGTTCACTGCGCAGTGCAGACCTTGTTGGGGCGCGGTGAGCGGCGAGGATGCAATGATAAAGATTTGCGAAGAACGGCGATCATAAAAAAATCCTAATGCAAAAACCACAAATATTCGCTATACTAGTAGATAGTATTAAATAAGAAAGGTGAATATTGAACGGTATGATTGAAATCATCGCAGACAGCACCTGTGACCTCACGCAGGAAGAGCTTGATCAGTACGGCATCCACCTCCTGCCGTTACATATTCTCATGGGGGAAAACGAATACAAAGACGGACCATCTTTTGATATGCAGACCATGTACGACTGGGCCGACGCCAACCAATCGACGCCGAAGACCTCGGCACCATCGCTCGAGGACATGATCGATTTGCTCAAACCCATTCTTGAGCGCGGCAATGAATGCATCTGCCTGCCTATCGCGGCCACCTTGTCTTCGTCGAGCAATGTGATGCGCATTGCTGCTGAAAATCTCGGTGCTGCTGACCGTGTCCACGTTATTGACACCAAAACCTTGTCCTATGGCATCGGCATCATGGCCATGAAGGCAGCCACGATGGCAAAAGAAGGTGCCACAGTTGCGGACATCCTTGCCACCCTTGAAAGCATGTCCGAGCGTGTTCATGTCAGCTTTATTGTTGATACGCTCACGTATCTTTATCGCGGCGGGCGCTGCAGCGGTGTTGCTGCCCTCGCTGGCAACGTTCTGCGCATCCATCCGCGTATCGCCGTCACCGATGACGGCAGCCTTCTGCCTGACCATAAATACCGCGGCAAACTGCACCATGTCATTGACGCATACATGGACGACATTATGCCTCATCTCGAAGCCGCTGACGCCGAGACGGTTGCCATTGTTCACTCCGGCGGCATTGATCCTGCCATTATTGACGGCGTGCGTCAGCGCGTCGAAGCCATGCAGCGTTTCAAAAAAATCATTGTTGGCCGTGCCGGTGGTGTCATTTGCAGCCACTGCGGCCCAGGTACCTTTGGCATGGGCTATTTTGACGCGGAGACTCACTGATTCTTCTGCATGCTGTGCCGGCTGTCCGATGTAGGGACAGCCGGTTTTTTGTTACCCACTCAACATCTGTGTATGCTTGCATCGTTGCCAAGGACTTTCTATAATGGAAGGAAGAACATCAACGAAAGAAGGATGAATCCTATGAAATATGTTGTAATCGGCGCCGGTGGCACTGGCGGCATTCTTGGCACTCAACTCGCTAAGGGCGGAAAAGATGTCACGCTCATTGCCCGCGGCGCTCACCTTGCAGCCATCGAAGAACGCGGCGGCCTTTTTGTCGATCGCGTTTGGAACGGCACTTCAGAAACCATTCCGGTGAAAGCCTGCACCATGGACGATTATCACGATACGCCAGATGTCGTTCTTGTCTGTGTCAAAGGCTATTCCATTGAAGGCGTTGTACCTTTTATTGAACGTGTTGCCGGGCCAGATACTGTTGTTCTGCCAATTCTTAACATTTATGGCACCGGCGGCAAGCTTCAAGCCATGCTGCCAAAGGTGGATGTCCTCGATGGCTGCACCTATCTCTACGCTGAAATCAAAGAACCAGGCGTCATCCTGCAAAGCGGTCCTTACTGCCGCATTGTTTTCGGTCCACGCGACCACAACATTGATGTGCCTGCTTATCAGCAGATGAAGCGTGATTTCGACGACAGCGGCATCACTGGTGAGCTCACCGCGCATATTCAGCGCGATGCCCTGCAGAAATTCTCCTACGTTTCTCCGGTGGGCGCTACGGGTCTCTATTACAATGCCGTTGCCGCTGACATGCAGCATCCAGGCGAAGCCCGCGACTGTTTCATCGCCATGGTGCGTGAAATCAGTGCCCTCGCCGATGCCATGGGCTGCCCGTTTGATCACGACGTCGTTCCTGACGACCTTGCCATTCTCGATGGCATCGCACCAACAGCGACCACGTCCATGCAGCGCGACATCGCTGATGGTCACAACTCTGAAATCGACGGTCTTATTTACGAAGTGGTGCGCCTTGGTGACCAGTACCACGTTGCTGTGCCAACTTATGCCAAAGTTGCTGAAGAAATGAAACGCCGCGGCCTTTAAGTCATTCGATTCCCATCACCCAACAACAGGAAAGGAGGAGCATCATGACTCCACAAGACATCACATCCATCGTTGCCAATCAGCGTGCTTATTTCAAAAGCGGCGCCACCCTCGATGTAGAAGGCCGACTGCGCGCTCTGCGCACCTTGCGTGCCGCCATTGTCACTTATGAAGACGTCATCACCAGCGCCCTCCAGCGCGACCTTGGCAAAAGCAGTACCGAAAGCATCATGTGTGAAATCGGCATGGTCAAAAGTGCGCTCAACCACATGCTGCGTCACGGTGCCCGTTACGCCAAAACCAAGCGCGTGCGCACACCACTGGCCCAATTTCCAGCCACCAGCATGCGTAAACCATCGCCTTACGGCGTTGTGCTTGTCATGAGCCCCTGGAACTATCCCTTCCTGCTCACTTTAGAGCCAGTCATCGAAGCCATTGCCGCTGGCAACACCGTTGTTGTCAAGCCAAGTGCCTACTCACCACACACCAGCAACGTTCTTGAGAAAGTGCTGAGCCAGTACTTTGATCCGCGGCTCATCACCGTTGTTACCGGTGGACGCGAAGAAAATCAAGCACTGCTCGATCAGGCCTTTGACCACATCTTTTTCACTGGCAGCCAGCGCGTTGGCAAAGAAGTCATGCGCAAAGCGTCGGCGCATCTCACACCAGTTACCCTCGAGCTCGGCGGCAAAAGCCCATGCATCGTTGAGCGCAGCGCCAATATTCCGATGGCTGCTCGCCGCATCGTTTTTGGGAAATACCTCAACTGTGGGCAAACCTGCATTGCCCCAGATTATATTTACTGCGACGCTGCCATTGCCGACGATCTGATGCGTGCCATCGTTCATGAGATCCGCAGCCAATATGGCGATGCGCCGCTTGCCAATCCGGACTATGGCAAAATCATCAGCGCCAAACATTTCGATCGTCTGACAGGTCTTATTAATCCTGCAAAAATCGCCTATGGCGGACGCACATCGCCGGACACTCTGCAGATTGAGCCGACTCTTCTGCGCGATGTGGAATGGGGCGACGCAGTCATGCAGGAAGAAATCTTTGGCCCGATTCTGCCAGTGCTCACCTATGAAAATTTTGGTGATGCCATCGATCAGCTCAACGACATGCCGCATCCACTGGCGCTCTACATTTTCACGGAAGACAAGATCATTGCCCGTCAGGTTATGACCCGTCTCCAGTTTGGCGGCGGCTGTGTCAACGACACCATCATTCACCTGGCGTCCAATGACCTGCCTTTCGGTGGTGTCGGCGCCAGCGGCATGGGCAGTTATCACGGCGAAGCTGGCTTCCGCACTTTCTCCCATGAGAAAAGCATCGTCAGCAAATCCACCAAGCTCGATTTGCCGCTGCGTTACCAGCCTTACAACAAATGGAAAGAGCGCCTGATTCATTTCGTCATGCGCTGAGCGATGCCCGCGCTAGGGCAATGGAACAAAAAACAGCCCGCTTTGGTTTTATGCCAAAGCGGGCTGTTTTTTGTTCCGGACTGTGGGCAAGCCAGATTATTGTTCAGATGGGCAGGCAATCTCCACCATCTGCTCGATCATATGGTGCAGGAGCTGGGCACGGTCGTTGTCGGCGGCTTTGTAGTAGACTTCTTTGCCGTCGCGGCGGCTGGTGATGAGCTTGGCGCCTTTGAGCTGTTTGAGATGGTGACTCACTGCCGGGCTGCTCATGTTGACCATTGCGGAAATATTGATGACGCACTCCTCACAGTGGCAGAGCAGCCAGAAAATGCGGATGCGGTTGCCATCACCAAGCTGCTTGAAAATGTCGGCGACGATTTGAAAGTTGTCGACGCTCGGCATGTGGGCGAGCAGGTGGTCAGGAAGCTGACCGTGGTTGTGAGGCAGATTGTTGTTTGACATCAGGCATTCCTCCTTGGGTGTTATTTTATCACATCCCACCCTGGGGGAAAAGAGACTTATTGTTCTGGTGCGGCTTCGTGGGTGTAGTCAATGATGCGGATGTTGTCACCGACATCGCGGGCGACAAGGTCACGCATTCTTTTGGCAAAAGGGCATGGATAGCCGAGGGGCGTGCCTTTGGCGATGCAGGATGCAAAAGCGATGGTGTCGGCGCCTTGGGCGACGAGCAGACGGGCACGCAGCACGGCTTTTTTGCCAGGGCAGCCGCCGCAGTCGACAAAGCCGGTGATTTCGATGTCTTCGTCAACGTCGGCGAAGGCATCTTTGTGGCCGAGAATGGTACGGAAGTCGCGGCCACTGGCACAGTAGTCGCGGGTTTGCATGCAGCGGATAACGCCTACTTTCATGATTGGTTCCTCCTTGTGATAATGGGCTGGCGCATTGGTGCGCCGGCAAGCAATGGGTAACAGGGTGCCGCTTACTGCGGCAGATTCTCCAGCTGGGCGAGCTTGGCGTGGTAGCGGTCGAGGACATCCTGCAGCGTCAGGCGCCGCATGGCATCCTCGGCGCAGCGCTGCACTTCGTCGTAGCAGTCGCGCAGTGCCAGCTGAATGTTGACGCCGACGCCGCATTCCGGGTTGGTGTGGGTGTCCTGATGCAACAGCGGTTTGTCGCCTTCGACGGCGCGGTAGAGGTCAAGCAGGGTGATCTCGGCCGGCGTGCGCGTCAGTGCCGGACGGGCATGGCCGCGGACACTAGTGAGCAGCTGGCCTTTGCGCAGGTAGGACATAAGCTGGCGCACGTAGCTGGGGTTGGTTTTTATGCTTTTGGCGATGGCGTCGCTGGTCAGGCTGGCATTCTCCGGTGCCAGGGCAATGAATGCGAGAATGTGAACGGCATCGCTGAGCTTGGTGGAATATTTCATGGCATACCTCCTCTTTTGATGTTAATTTTATTATAACAACCAGTTGACAAAAGAGCAAGGGGATGCTAGGATATGCGTGATGTTAAAATTAAAATAACAATAAACATGCGTTTGGTTGTTTAGAAGGAGATGATGGCTATGCAGTCTTATGAAGATTTGGTTGTGAACGTTCAGCAAAAAAATTATTCAAGGTATTACAGTGTGTATGCCCAAGGCGGCACACCGTATGTGCTAAGCGAGCGGGCACCGTTGATGCAGAAAGAGGCAGCCGCCGCACTGGTGGCACAGATTGAGGAAGCAGATTGTGTGCTGGTGGGCGGCGCATCAGGCTTATCAGCAGCTGGCGGCGGTGATTTTTACTATGGCGATACGCCGTCTTACCGCAAGTATTTTGGCAAGTTTGCGGAAAAGTATCATTTTCAAGGTGCCTTCAGCGGCATGCAGTATCCGTTTCCGACGCGCGAAGAATTCTGGGGCTACCTGGCGACGTTTCTGCACACCACCCAGCAGGCGCCGCTGCGCCAGCCATATATGGATCTGGATGTGCTGCTCAAAGGAAAGACTTTTCATGTGCTGACGACCAATCAGGATACGCAGTTTGTGAAGATTTATCCAGAACACCAAGTGAGCGAGATCCAGGGCGACCATCGTTTCTTTCAGTGCAGCCGCTGCTGCAGTGATGACACGTGGGACGCGGTGGCGCCTGTGTCAGCGATGGTGGCTTCAATGGGTGACGGCACGGAGATCGATCCGGCGCTGCTGCCGCGTTGTCCGCACTGCGGTGCAGAAGCGTTCCCTTGGGTGCGCGGTTATGGCAACTTTTTGCAGGGGCGCAAATATGACGCAGAGTATCAGAAGGTGACAGATTTTATCAGCGCCCATGAAAACGATAAGCTGCTGTTTTTGGAACTGGGTGTTGGACGATTGACGCCGATGTTCATCCAGGAGCCGTTTTGGCATTTGACAGCGGCGCTGCCACAGGCACGGTATGTGGGTGTCAATGACCGGTATGCTTTTTTGCCGAAGGACATCGAAGACTGCGGCTTGATGCTGGTGAGCGACATTGGCACACTGCTGCATGACGCAGCGGCTCTGGTGCAGGCAGGCGCAGCACAATGACAGTGGCAAAGGACGCGCTGAAGCGCTTGGCAGAAGTGCTGGCGACGGCAGACGCGGTGGTGGTGGGCGGTGGTTCTGGCTTGTCAAGTGCAGCCGGCTACGATCACTATCACTGGTCACCGGCGCTGGCCGAGGCGTTGGCATCGTTTCGCGAGTACTATGGCTTCACTTCGCCAATGGCCGGCTACTATCATTGCTATTCCAGCTATGGCGCGCAGTGGGGCTATTACAGTCAATACCTGCGTTTTATGTGGGAGGCGCCAACGGGACAGCCTTATAAAGATCTTGCGGCGATTCTCTCTGACACGCCGCATTTTGTATTGACGACGAATGTGGACCAACAGTTTTTTCGGGTGTTTCCGGAAGAAAAGGTGTGCGCCTTCCAGGGCGATTTCAGCTATTGTCAATGCAGTCAGCCGTGTCACGATGCGATCTGGCAGAACCGCGCCTTGATTGACACGCTGACGGCTCATCTTGATGGCGTGCTGCTGCCAGAAGAATGGGTGCCGCGCTGCTCGGAATGTGGGCGTGTGCTGGTGCCTTGGGTGCGTGACGACACTTTTCTTGAAGGACAGTATTGGCAGGCAGCGCTAGAACGTTATCAGGCCTTTCTCAGGCAGTGGCTGATGGCCTCATCGCCGAAGAAGGTGGTGCTGTTGGAATTGGGCGTTGGTGAGATGACGCCGAGCATCATCAAGCTGCCGTTTTGGCGGCTCACTGAAAAGAACGAGGGCGTGTTTTATGCCACGCTCAATCAATCGGCGACAGCAGCGCCGCTGCATCTGGGCACGCGCGCACTGGCGGTGCAGGGAGATCTGGCAGAATCGTTGGCGCTGCTCAGAGAATGGATGACACAATAAGGAGGATACGATGAGTAAGATCGAGCAACAGGTGGTAGAGCATATTCAGAAAGCGGATGCAGTCGTTATTGGTGCGAGCAATGGCTTGTCGATTGCAGAAGGTTTTCATATCTTCGCGGATAATGCATGGTTTCGCAGTCATTTCGGTGATTTTCGCGCGCGTCATGGCTGGCGCTGTCTGCTGGATGGGATGTTTCACCGCTTTGCGAGTGAAGAGGAAAAGTGGGGCTTTTGGAGCCGGCTGGCAGCGCTGCAATGTTATGGGCAGCCAGTGTCGCCAATGATGCAGCAGCTGCGTGCGCTGACCGCCGATAAGCCTTGCTTTGTGCTGACTTCCAATGGCGAGGACCATTTTGTGCCGGCCGGCTTTGCGGCAGCGCAGGTGTTTGATATGGAGGGCTCGTTTTCTCGCAGTCGCTGTGCCCGCGGCTGTTCGGAAGCGGTGTGGTCGAATCGCGAAGAGGTGCTGCGCATGGCAGCGCTGGAGAAGGACGGCTATGTGCCAACGGCGGCGCTGCCGGTGTGTCCGCATTGCGGCGGGCCAGTGGAAGTAGACATGGCGAGCAGTCAGGCCTTTTTCCACACACAGCGCTGGCAACAGAAAGCAAAGGCTTTTCAGGATTTCCTGATGGCTGCGCGGGGCAAGCGGCTTTTGGTGCTGGAACTGGGCATCAGTGCGCGCAATCAGCTGATTAAGGCGCCATTGATGCAGTTGGTGGCGGATACGCCAGAGGCATTCTATATTACAGTCAACAAGGGCGAGCTGTTCATTCCATCGGCAATTGCTGATCGCGCCTTGGGTGTGGATGGTGATTTATGCACCGTGATTGCGGATGTGTATGCCTATATGTCACATGACGCACATTAAACATATTTTTCTCAAAAAAGGCTTGACGGCAGATGCATAATGGCGTATGATGAGGACAACAAATAAAAGATTATTTAATCGTTAATTTGATGAGCGAAGGGAGATTTTAATCATGAAAAAGACCTATAAAATTGATGTAGACTGCGCCAACTGCGCCAACAAGATGGAAGAAGCAGCGAAGAAAACCGCTGGCGTAAAGGATGCAGTGGTGAATTTTATGACGCTGAAGATGATCGTTGAGTTTGAAGATGGTGTGGATCCAAAAGCGATCATGCCAACAGTGCGCGACAATTGCAAAAAGGTGGAAGACGCCTGCGAAGTGTTTTTGAAATAACCTGTTGGCACTCTGTGGCTGTGTTTCCATGCTGCTGAGTGCCAATTATTTTGATGAACGATTAAAAATATGTTTAACTGAAAATGAGGAGAGACCACAATGAATAAGAAGCAAAAGAAAATGCTGGTGCGCATTCTTGTGGCACTGGTGTTGCTTATTGGGCTGCATTTTTTGCCGCTTGAAGGGGCACCTCGTTTTGTCTGCTACATGGTGCCCTACCTGGTGGTGGGCTGGGATATTCTGCTGAAAGCGGCTAAGGGTGTCAAGAACCGTCAGATGTTCGACGAATGTTTCCTGATGGCGGTTGCTACAGTGGGCGCGGTGGCGTTGGCATTGTATTCCGGCAGCGGCGATTACACCGAAGCGGTGGCCGTCATGCTCTTTTATCAGGTCGGGGAACTTTTTCAGAGTGTGGCTGTGGGCAAAAGCCGCCGCAATATTTCTGATTTGATGGACATCAGTCCCGATTGTGCCAATATTGAGCAGGATGGGCAGCTGGAACAGGTGGACCCGGACGAGGTTGAGATTGGCAGCATTATTGTTGTGCAGCCAGGCGAGAAGGTGCCGCTGGACGGCGTGGTCGTGGAGGGTGATTCAACGCTGGATACCAGCGCCCTCACTGGTGAAAGCGTACCGCGCGGTATTCATGTTGGGGAAGAAGTTATCAGCGGCTGCATCAATATGACCGGCGTGCTGCGCATTCGCACGACAAAGGAATTTGGCGAGTCGACGGTATCAAAGATTTTGGAACTGGTGGAAAATGCCAGCTCGCGTAAGTCGAAATCGGAGAATTTCATTTCCAAGTTTGCACGGATGTACACGCCAGCCGTTTGTTATGCAGCTTTGGCGTTGGCCTTTCTGCCGCCGCTGGTGCGTATGATCGGCCTGGGACTGGCTGCTGATTGGGGCACTTGGATCTACCGAGCGCTGACGTTCTTGGTCATCAGCTGTCCATGTGCGCTGGTGATTTCGATTCCGCTCAGCTTCTTTGCTGGCATCGGCGGTGCCAGCAAGGCTGGAGTGCTGGTGAAAGGGTCGAACTATCTGGAGACCCTGGCTAAGACGAAAATCGTGGTTTTCGATAAAACAGGCACGCTGACCCAGGGCGTGTTCGAGGTGGTGGGTATTCACCACAATAAGTTGGAAAATGAAAAGATCCTCGAGCTGGCAGCCCATGCAGAGAGCGCGTCTTCGCATCCGATCAGCAAAAGTTTGCAGCGCGCTTATGGCAAGGTCATCGACCGCAGCCGCGTCAGTGAGATTCAGGAGATCAGCGGCGGCGGTGTCATGGCTCTTGTGGATGGTGTGGCAGTGGCCTGCGGCAACGACAAGCTGATGCAGCGCGTGGGCGTGGAGGCGATTCCTTGCAAGAGCGTCGGCACGATCGTGCATGTGGCCATTGATGGCAGTTACGCTGGGCATATTGTCGTCGCTGACGTGGTGAAGCCGCACGCTGCCGAGGCAATTCGTGCCTTGAAGGAAAACGGTGTGCGCAAGACTGTGATGCTCACCGGTGACCGCCGCAATGTGGCAGAGAAAGTGGGCAGCGCTTTGGGCATCGACAGCATCGCCAGCGAACTGCTGCCAGCCGATAAAGTGGCCAAGGTAGAAGCACTGCTTGCCGAAAAGCCGGAGAAAGAAAAACTGGCCTTTGTTGGCGATGGTATCAATGATGCACCGGTGCTGCGCCGTGCCGATATTGGCATTGCCATGGGCGCGATGGGGTCGGATGCGGCCATCGAAGCGGCGGATGTGGTGCTGATGGACGATGATCCGCTGAAAATTGCCAAGGCCATTAAGATCAGCCGCAAGATTCTGGGCATTGTTTACCAGAATATCGTTTTTGCCATCGGCATCAAAGGCATCTGCCTGATTCTCGGTGCGTTGGGGATTGCCAATATGTGGCTGGCGATTTTCGCAGATGTGGGCGTGATGATTCTTGCTGTGCTGAACGCCATTCGCGCACTGTTTGTGAAAAATCTATAAAATATAAGGCCGAACGCGAAAAATGTTCGGCCTTTTTTGAATTGTTTCACTATTTTTTATAGGAGTTTGAGCGTATAATGGAGACAATAAGATCCAGGGGAGGTTTTAGTATGAAAATAGGTATCATTCGCTGCCGCATGACGGAAGATTATTGCCCAGGCACGTCAGATTTCAAGGCCATTCGCGAACGCTTTGGTGTGTTTGCTGAGGTGCCGCCAGAGGAGCCGATTGAACTTATCGGCTTCAACAACTGTGGCGGCTGCCCAGGGAAGAAAGCGGTGCTGCGCGCACGCGAACTGGTGAAACGCGGTGCTGACACGATCGTTTTTGCCAGCTGCATCCAGAAAGGCAACCCAATTGGCTATCCTTGCCCATTCGCCAAAAAGATGAAGGAGATCATCGCCAACGATCAAAACGGCGCCGTGCAGTTCTTAGATTGGACCCATTGAGCCACCACAAAACGTAAAAACAGCCATGCTCGAATGAAAGATTCGGGCACGGCTGTTTTTATGTGTTCAAACGAGTGGCTTTTCTAAAAAGACGTGACCGTCGGCAGGTACGACGCCTTCAATAACGATGGATGCGACGGCAGCGCGTTCAAAGCCAAGGCGTTTGAAAAGCAGCACTGCTGGAAAATTCTGGCTGCCGCATTCAGTGCGCAGCACTTTGCAGCCTTGGCTGCGGGCAAGATCAAAGCCGTAATTCATCATTGCGGTGGCAATCCCCTGGCGGAAGTGAGATGGACGCACGATGAAAAGATGGATGACCATGACGTCTTCGTCGTTATAGACGTATTGCCATGGAATGTCGGCAAATTCTGGTGGCTGCATCTGGTCAAAAATGACGCTGCCGCAGATGATGCCGTTGTCTTCGTATACGTAGACAACATCGTTTTTGATGGCGTTTTCTATGCCGCTGTGTGTTGGAAAAATGCCGCGCTGAAATACTGTATAGGAATCAATTTTTTTCTCGTACTGAAAATATTCTTCAAACATGCTGTCGAATTGTGGCATGTCATCAAGAACCGCTTTTCTAATCATCCCATACACCCCCTGTTTTTTTATTATCTATCATTTTATCATATGGAACAGATAAAATACATGGTTTTCAGGCAGCGTGCATAAAAAAGCGTGCCATCATGGTTGGCGCACCAGATCAGAGCGTTTTCAATGTTAGGATAAAGGTGAGCAGGTGCTTGCCGTCGTGCGTGTCGGCACTGGCAGTGAGGCTGCCCTGCATGTCTTCGGCAAGGGTGCGGGCGACGGTGAGGCCGAGGCCTGTGCCGCCCTGGTGGCGGGAAGCGTCCGGTGTGTAGAAGCGGTCAAAGAGGTGGGCGATGTCGTCATCGCTGAGACGGGTGGTGTCGTTGCTGAACCGCAGCGTGAGACGATCACTTTCCTCGTTGGCAGCGAGCGCGAGGCAGGTTTCGGCATAGCGGCCAGCGTTTTGCAGGAGATTTTGGAAAATACGCGCCAGGGCCGCCTGATCTCCAAGCACCCAGAGAGGATGTTCTGGCAGATCAATGTCAACTTTGAGGCGGGCATCGGCGAGCAGCTGGTAGCTGCCAGCGAGGGTTTCGCGCAGCACACGGCCAGCATCGATGCGTGCCAAGGTCAGGTTCATGTCGTCGGCGGCAAGGCGGGAATAGTCGTAAAATTGGCCGACGAGGGTATTCATAGCCTCGGCTTTTTGCTCGAGCACAGCAACGGTTTCCGCAAGCTCTGGATCGCTGGTGATTTGGGCGTGGTGATTCTGCTGGAAGAGTTTGAGATTGCCGACGATGACAGTGAGCGGTGTGCGCAGGTCGTGGCTCACAGCTTCGATCTGCCGCTGAAAGGCACGTTCGCGTGCTGCGTAGTTCTGGCGTTCCTGTTGGATCTCGGCGAGCAGTTGGTTGAGGTCGTCAAGCAGCGCTGCCAGTTCTGCATTGGGCAGCGGCAGGTGAAGCATTTGGTTCTGGGTGAGGTCGCGGCGAATGAGTGCGAGTTCATCGCGGGTGGCGCGCAGAGCATGCCGCAGCGTGAGGTAGCGGTAGGCGAAAAAGCCGCCCGTAAGGACGGCGAGGGTGAGCAGGATGGTCATGAACATGGTGGTCCCTCCCGACTTAGTTAAGATCGCGTTTTCTCCATGATACCACGCCCAGAAGGCCGAAGACAAGGATGCCGATGAGGGCGCTGATAAGGGATTTTTCGAGAATCATCGGTTCCTCCCACCAGCGGACGACGCTGTCGAAGGAGAGAAAGTTCTTTGGCATCCAGCTGGCCAGACGGGATGCCCAGGAGAATTTGAGGCCGAGGCCGGCAAAGAGGGCGGGCGCGACGTTCCAGACCATCAGCCAGCCGGCGACGGCGGTGAGATCACGGCGGAACAGCAGAAAGAAGGGAATGATGGAGACAAGGCTGGCGACGGCCAGCGGATAGGCGGCAGCGACGGAGCAGAGAAAATCGCCAAGTGTCCAGAAATCGGTGTGGGCGAGCAGCAGTTCGGCGCTGGCAGCCCAGACGGCAACGACAATCACCATCATGATGGTGGCGATGAGGAGCGCTGTCAGGCACTGGCCGACAAAGAGCTGGCTGCGGGAGAGTCCGCTGGCAAGGCTGTTCTTGAGGTTGCCGTTTTTGCTGCGGCCTTCATACAGCAGAGCTGCCACAACAGCGCCGCAGACCATATAGAGCCATGGTTCTGAGATGGAAAAGACATAGCTGAAGGAGGTGTGGCCGTAGTAGTCGGCGCCGCTGCCCCAGAAATGAAGCACGAGGTTGAAGGCAAGAATGCCGAGAACGAGGACGGCGGTCATCACATAACAGGGGCGGGTGTGGGTGGCCCGGTACAACTCAGAGCGGATGTAATTGAGCATGGGAAACAGATCCTTTCAGTCAGGCGATTGGGTGACGAGAAACAAGGTGAAAGCCAGAACATAGATACTGAATATAAGATAGAGCGATTTTTTATGGCGCTGGATGCCATGCAGGCCGTCCTGAAAGAGGGCATGAATGGCCAGCAGGGCACAGCAGGCGAAGGCTATCATGGCGACGAGGAAGGCGGCTTGGGAAAACATGGCGGCACCATCCTTTTACAAATCGCGGCGGCGCAGAACAATCCAGCCGGCGAGGGAGAAGAGCGCAACACCGATGGCACCGGAGAGCAGGCATTTAAAGAGCCCCTCGCTGGTGTACCAGAGCACGTCTGGTTTTTGAGAGATGATGCTGACGTTCACAGAGCCGCCCATGACATCGCCTTGGGCAACGGTGGTGGTCTGTACGACGTTCTGCAGGAAGTTGTAAGGCATCCAGCTGGCGATGTTGGCAAGAACTTCAAAATGCATGCCAAGAAGGTTCAGGACTGCTGGCAGAATGATCCAAACGGCTGCCCAGGCCAGCGCCGCCAGCATTTCTTTTTTGAACAGTTCAAAAAAGAGTTGAACGGTGATGATGTTGGCGGCAGCAATGAGATAGATCACAAGCACCTCAAAGAGCACATCTGCGATGCTGAAGAGGCCGCCAGATGTTAGAATCAGCTCAGCGCTGATGATCCAGACCGTGAGGAGGACGATCATGACGATGGTGGCAGCAATCAAGCTGGTAATGCATTTGCCAGCAAACACCTGTACGCGGGAAAGACCGCCGGCGATGGTGTTCTTGACATCGCCGTATTTGTGGACACTGCTGTAAATGAGGCAGGAGACAATGGCTGCCATATACATGAAGACTTGTGGGGAGGAAATCAGTCCGGCGTAGGTGATGCCGGCGCTGACCGCACTGGCGTTGTCGGTGTCCCAGGCGAACATGGCAATGAGCACGATGAGTCCAACGACGAACACCGAAAGCAGGAGTGTGGTGACATAAAGCACGGGGCGGTGGCTGATGCGGTAACACTCAGATTTGATGTAGTTCAGCATGAAGGATCTTCCTTTCTTTTGGTGTGTCGTTCGCTCAGCGGTGATTGCTGCGAAGCAGAATGATGCTGCCGACGATGAGGACAGCGCCTGAAAGCAGCAGCCGCAGAATCAGCGCTGAGACGGCGGAGCAGGCTGCTGCAAGAGCGGCCAATGGGTTGTGTTCAGCGCGTTTCATTGCTGTGCACCTCTTTCCTTGAGTGCCATGTAGTAATCTTCGAGAGATCCCTGCACCGTTTGCAGACCGAGAATGGTGAGACCGTTCTTTGTGGCGAGGGTGCTGTAAAATTCGGCTGTGTGCTGTGGCTGATAAATACGCAGCACATGGTCGGGCATGACCTGGCAGCGTTCTCCTGGACAGTGGCGTTCAAAAATAGCGGCGTAGCGGTCGACATCGGAGAGCGAGAGCGCAATGTAGTCGGCACATTGTTCGTGCAGTGCCTTGGCACTGACTTCCTCCACCAGTTGGCCGTGGCTAAGAAAGCCATAGTGGCTGGCGATGTGTTCCAATTCTGAGAGAATATGGCTGGAGAGAAGAATGGTCATGTTTTCTTCTTCATTAAGGCGCTGCAGGAGACTGCGGATTTCGATGATGCCGCTTGGGTCCAGACCGTTGATGGGCTCATCGAGGATGAGCAGCTGCGGCTTGCCGAGCATGGCGATGGCGAGGCCGAGGCGCTGACGCTGCCCCATGGAGAGGCTGCTGCATTTGCTGCGGCGTTTCTGTTCGAGGCCGGTGAGGGTGATCATGGCATCGGCACGACGTTTGTCGCTGATGCCGCGCTGGATGCTGTAGTATTTGAGCGTTTGTTCCACGGTCATATTCGGGAAAAAGCCAGGATCTTCAATGAGACAGCCAATATGACGGCGAGCCAGGCGCAGGGCTTTCTCACCTTCGCAGCCCAAGAGTGAGAGGCTGCCGCTGGTAGCGAAGCTCTGTCCGGCGAGAATTTTCAGGAGTGTGGATTTACCGGCGCCGTTGTCGCCGACGAGGCCATAGATGGCGCCCTGGGGCACGTGAATGCTGACGTTATCCAATGCCTTGAGCTTGCTGTATACTTTGCAAAGGCGGGTGGTTTCGATGACGTTGGTGTTCATAGGATTCCCTCCAATAAAAAATACGTTTGTCGAGCGGTGTTCCTTACTGACAAACGTATTGTACAGGATGAATGATAAAGAAGTCATAAAGATGGCATAAAGAAGTATTAAATGGTTTAAAGAAGACATAAAAGCTTGCTGTTGCTTTTTATTTGGTGAGATGGTACGATAGAATCAGCAGGAAGCCCTGCCGAATCACTAGTGACGTTATACTGTTGCAAGGTGTAAATGAAGGTTTGAGACGCCTTCGACATTGGACCGCTGCCGGGCATGCGGAATAAAAATAGCCCGTGCATGATATTCACCGCTGCCGGACATGCGGAATATAAGTAGTCCGTGAATAAGGTCTCGCAGCCCTTTGTCCATCACGGCAAAGGGTTTGTTTTTAGTTTAGCATGGGGGAGGTGAATCCTATGGAATTTGTGCAAGGCAGTCTGTATTTTATCAGTGACCGTTTTTTTGAAGTGGTGAACGATCCAAATTTAATGGTGAATTATCAAACAACGAAACGGCCGCATTATTATGCTGTGCGTGATCCGGACACCTCTCTGTTGTGGATGATCCCCTGCAGCTCACGTGTTGAAAAATACAGGCGCATTATCAACGAACGCAAGCGGCGGCACAAGACAACAAAAGGGATTCATCTGGTGCGGATACAGGGCATGGAAATGGCGCTGCTTCTGCAAAATATGTTTCCCGTTCGTGAATGCTTTATCGACAGCCGCTATTTCAGAGGCGGACAGCCTGTGATGATTGCAAATCCGAAAACCATCCAGGCCATCGAAAAGGATGTTAAACAAGTGATCATGATGTTTCGCCATCATGTAAAATTTTTCCTGGGACAGCCGGATGCTCTGCGCATTGAAAGAATCATGCTGGAGGACTGACGTCGACCATTGCTGGTCGGCGTTTTTTTTATTGCAGCTTAAACCCGATGCCGTAGACCGTTTGGATATAGTCGGCAGTGGGATCGATGGCCTTGAGTTTCTTGCGAATGTTGGACACGTGAACGTTGACGGTGTTGTTTTCGCCGTAGTAGCCGCCGTGCCACACTTGTTCATAGAGGGCCTCACGGGTGAACACTTTCTCGGGCTGGCGCATGAGCAGTTCGAGAATGTCAAATTCGTGGGCGGTGAGCGTCAGCGCCTGGCCTTCGAGGGTGACTTTGCGCAGCGCTGGCGAAAGGCTGAGGCTGCGGTAGGTGAGCGGCTTGTCGCTGGTGGTGTCTTTGCCTGCGCGGCGCAGTGTGGCGGTGATGCGCGCCAGCACTTCTTCCGGCGCGAACGGCTTGGTGATGTAATCGTCGGCGCCGCCTTCTAAGAGACCCACTTTGTCGGTGAGAGCATTCTTGGCCGAAAGCACGATGACAGGCACATCCAGCGCCAGTTCGCTGCGCATGTGGGTGAGAACGGCGTCGCCGCTCATGCCGGGCAGCATGAGGTCAAGCAGCACGAGATCGGGTGTATCCTGTCCCAGGCGCAGCACTGCTTCGCTGCCGGAATAAACCTGGATCACCTGATAATCGGCCTGGCGCAGCATTTTTGCCAAAAGGTTGTTGATGTCGGCGTCGTCTTCGACGACCATGATGGTGTAAAACATAAGCGGCCTCCTTCATTTCGTTGCTTTTAGTATAAATCCTTGGTGAACGGATGACAACCGTCAGCACAAAGGGTACAATGGAATCACGAATCAACGAGGAGGAAAGAATCATGAAGATGACGATCGGACACTTTCTCTTTCGGCGTCTGCGCGAGATCGGCGTGGGCCATGTGTTTGGCGTGCCGGGAGATTTTAATTTGCAGCTCTTGGAGCAGCTGGACGAGGTGGACGACATCGATTTTGTCGGCACTTGCAACGAGCTCAACGCCAGCTACGCCGCCGATGGCTACGCGCGGGCAAACGGCATCGGTACTATGCTGACCACCTACGGTGTCGGTGATCTCAGCGCCATCTGCGGGCTGGCTGGCGCTTGCGCAGAGCATGTGCCGGTGGTGCTGATTTCTGGTACGCCGCCGCTTTATGCCATGGAGAGCCGTCTGCGTGTGCACCATTCGCTGGCCGAAGGAAATTTCGACAACATTTCCAACTGCCTCAAGCAGTTCACCGGTAATTCGGTGCGCCTGACGCCAATGAATATTGATGAGCTGGATCGTGTGCTCGTCAGCTGTTGGCGCGACAAGCTGCCGGTGTATATCCAGGTGCCATCGAACATTTCCTATCTCGAGGTGGATGTGCCGGAGACACCGCTGACACTGCACATGCCGGCCAGCGACAGCGAACGGCTCGCCAGTGCTGTGGGGCGCATCACCCATCTCATCGAACAAGCGCTGCATCCGCTCCTGCTCATCGATGCCGACGCTGACCGCTGCGGCCTTGCCGAAGCGCTCACAACGATTGCGCACAAGCAGCAGATTCCTTATGTGGCTTTTCGCACCGGCAAGGGCATTTTGCCGGAATCGGACCCACTCTATCTCGGCATGTATAACGGCGCGTCTTCCGCACCATTGGTGGCCGAGGCGCTGCGCCGCTCCGACTGCATGATTGCGACGGCGCCATGCTTTGTGGAAAGCAGCCCAATGGCAGCGCCTGGCAACAATCCAGTGTCGGCGCAGATCTACATTCGCGATGTCAATGTCACCATCCAGGGCGAAGTCTACGAAGGCGTGGCGGCTGCGGAACTGGTGGAAAAAGTGGCCGAAGCATTGCCGGAACGACACGATGCTGCGCCAATTCTCTTTGACGATGCGGTGAAGCAGCCTCGCGCGACGGCGGACAAACCACTGACCCAGGCCTGGTTCTGGCAGCGCATGGCGCATTTCTTCCAGGAAAACGACCTGGTTTGTGTGGAAAACGGCACCTCGCTGACAGCCTTATTGGAAAATCGCTTTCCACGCGGCACCTGTTACATTGCGCAGCCAATCTGGGGCTCCATCGGCTATTCACTGCCAGCGCTTCTGGGGGCCATGACGGCCCAGCCGGAGCGCCGCGCGCTGCTCTTCATCGGCGATGGTTCCTTTCAGCTGACGGCGCAGGAACTGTCCACGATTCTCAATCGCGGGCTGAAGCCAATCATTTTCCTGCTCAACAACCGCGGCTACACCATCGAACGCTACATTTTGGGCATGAATGCTGCCTACAATGACATTGCAGACTGGCGCTACCGCGATCTGCCGCAGGTGCTGGCACCGGAGCGCGATGTTTACTGTGCCGAAGTGCACACCGAAGAGGATTTGGAAGCGGCGCTGGCAGAAGCCGACAAAGGCGGCCGTGCTGCCTTCATCGAACTGAATCTGGCGCAGGACGACGCACCAGAAGCCATGAAACATTTTGGCGCTATGACCGCCGAACTTGACTATGGCCCACGCGGCCCACAACGCCAATGAGACGACAGAAAGGAAAATTTCTATGACTTACGCCATTGTTTACAGCAGTAAAACAGGAAATACCCAACGCCTTGCTGAGACCATCCGTGCTGCCTTGCCTGCAGAAGCGGTTTGTTACTGCGGCGCGCCGGACGCTGCCGCTCTTGCTGCAGACGTTCTCTTTGTCGGCTTTTGGACCGACAAAGGCAGCTGTGACGCTGAGACAGCGGCCTTTCTTAAAACGCTGACCAGCCAGCGCATCTTCCTTTTCGGCACCTGCGGCTTTGGCGGCGACGACAGTTATTTCGCGCGCATTCTTGACAACGCTTCTGGCTGCATTCCAGTTGGGGTGCCTGTCATCGGTCGTTTCATGTGCCAGGGTAAGATGCCGCAGGGCGTGCGCAAACGTTACGAACGCACCGCCGCTGAAGACCCCGGCAAGCGTCCGCTCATGACACAGATGATCGCCAACTTTGACGCCGCGCTGAGCCATCCCGACGACAACGACCTGGCTCAGCTCACAGCAGCGGTGGAGGCTGTGTTGTGAAGACGAGAAAATTGAACTATAATTAGGAGAAAGAATATGGATTTGGATCTTATCCAGAAACTGGTAAACGAAAGAAAAATGAAATGGTCCACACATGTAGCAGCAAGGATGCATGAACGAAACATTAAAAGAATGGATGTCTTAAACTGTTTGTTGCATGGGGAGATCATCGAAGAATATCCAGATGACTTTCCTACACCGAGTTGCCTGGTATTTGGGACAACATTGAAAAATGAAGTTATTCATGTCGTTGCAGGTTGTGATGACAGTACTGTTTACATTATTACTGTGTATCGACCAGATTCAGATAGTTTTGAAAGTGACTTGAAAACACGAAAGGAGCGATGAACGATGTGTTTTTATTGTAAAGCTCAGACAACTGTACCAAGTACGACCACGCATGTGGTGACATTAAGCAGCTGTATCATCATCGTTCGTAATGTACCTTGCGAAGAATGTGTGCAGTGTGGTGAAAAATTCTTTTCTGATGAAGTGATGGAGCGCCTTGAGAATATTGTTGAGCAGGCAAAAATGGTTGCTGGAGAACTTTTGGTGACCGATTATAATGATAAAGTGGCATAAAGGAAGTGTTTATATGAAAAAATTGTTGCTGACGGTTGTTAAAATCATTGTGTTCTTTATTGGCTGGGCGCTGCTGGCGACGGTGCTGCCGATTCCAGACAATGCTGACGGTGTATACTGTCGCTTTTTTGCAGAGCTGATGCCGCTTTTGGCGGTGGTGATCTTCAATGGATTGTTCTGGCTCATTGATCGCCGCAGCGTGCCGATCGGCCTGTGGGGCGCAGGCAGCGGCCGGGCGGCAGTGCTCGGTGTGGTCACTGGCCTGGTGTGGATTGGTGCGGCAGTCGGCCTATTGCTGGCGCTGAGCTGCATGACCATTGATGGCTGGCAGACGGTGCCGCAGCTGTGGCTGTGGCTGGTGGCACTGTTTTTAAACACGGTGATGCAGGAACTGTTGGTGCGGGGCTATCTTTATCAACGCATCAAGGCAAGTTATTCCGTGCCGGTGGCAGCTGTCATCAGCACGCTGATTTTTCTTCTCTGCCATGGCGGCGCATTGGAAGCCGGCTGGCTGCCATGTGTCAACATTGTGCTCATGAGTCTTTTTGTCACTGCGGTTTTGGAATATACTGGAAGCCTTGTGGCGCCAGTGATGATTCACTTCCTCTGGAACAGCATTGGCGGTATCATTCTTGGCGGCGTATCGCTGGCCGATGACTACCCGCATATGATCGATATCACCATGCATGGCAATGCAATGCTTTCTGGCGGAGCGTTTAAAATAGAAGGCAGCCTCGTCGTACTTGTGCTCAATGCGGTGTTCTTTGCAGCATTTGCCGTGCTGGCATGGAGGAAAAGGCGAAAACAATCGACATAAAAAATCCCCGGTGTTTGCAGCGTTGTGCTGCAGACACTGGGGATTTTGCGTTTATGATCAATCATCGGCCATGTGGCGTGGCATGGTCCATGCGTGATGATCGGTGTGAAGCAGGTGGTGGGCTTTGTCGCTGCATGGTTTGCCGAGGTAGAGGCGGTAGAGATCGAGAATGTCTGGATTTTCGTGGCTGAAACGAATGTCCATATCACGGTCGATTTTCCAAAGAGCAGCGCCGCGGTAGACGTTGAGGTCGATGCCGTCGACGATTGGCTGGCCGCCACCGCCGACGCAGCCGCCAGGGCAGGCCATGACTTCGACAAAGTCGTAGCGGGCTTTGCCAGATTTGATGCTGTTAAGCAGTTTGCGGGCGTTGCCAAGGCCACTGACAACGGCGACTTTGACGTCACCGGCGCCAGGAATGGTAAAGGTGGCTTCGCGCCCTTCGCCAAACTGGGTATCGCGCACTTCGGTGAAGTCGTCGGCATCTGGGTTGTAGCCGGTGATCTTGGCGTAAGCAGTGCGCAGAGCAGCGTCCATGACACCGCCGGTGGTGCCGAAGATGGCAGCCGCGCCAGTACTGGTGCCGAGTGGATGGTCGAAATCGGTGTCAGGCACATCATCCAGGAGGATGTGATCGGCACGCACCATGCGTGTGAACTCACGGGTGGTGAGTACGATGTCGACATCCGGATCACCGCAGGCATCACGCAATGGTTCGAGAGCGGCTTCTTCTTTTTTGGCGAGGCATGGCATAATGGCGATCATGCAGATTTTATGCGGATCGACGTCTATGCGGTCAGCAAAGTAGCTTTTGGTGATGGCTCCGAACATTTCCATTGGTGACTTGGCGGTGGAGAGGTTGTCGGTCATTTCCGGGAAGTTGGATTTGAGGAAACGCACCCAGCCAGGGCAGCAGGACGTGAACATTGGCCATTTGTATTGGTCGCGGTGGGTGAAGCGCTCAACGAATTCGTTGGCTTCTTCCATGATGGTCAGGTCGGCACCGAAGTTGGTGTCGAAGACGTAGTCAAAGCCGAGCTGCTTGAGCACGCCGACCATTTTTGGCGTGGAGAAGATGTCTGAGTCGATGCCCAGTTCTTCAGCCCAGGCGACACGCACTGCTGGAGCGACCTGAACGACAGTGATGGTGTCTGGGTCGGCAAGAGCTGCAAGCACTTTTTCGGTGTCGTCGCGTTCATGCAGGGCTGCGGTTGGGCAGTGGGTGATGCATTGCCCGCAGAAGGAGCAATCGGCTTCGCGGATGGTGCGGTTGTAACTGACGTTGACGGTGACGCGGGAACCGGTGCCGGCAACGTCCCAGATGTTCAAACTTTGGATTTTGTCGCACACTTGGATGCAGCGCATGCATTTGATGCACTTGGAAGCATCACGAATGAGGGGCGAGGTTTCGTCCCAGTCAAAAGGTGCGATGTCTTTTGGAAATGGATTGGAAAAGACGTTGAGTTCATAGGCTACGCGCTGGAGTTTGCAGTTGCCGTTGCGCATGCAGGTTGGGCAGTTGCAGTTGTGCTGAGACAGAATCAGCTGCAAATTGGTGCGGCGGGCAGCGCGCACACGTGGGCTGTTGGTGTGGATGACCATGCCTTCGCTGACGGTATCGATGCAGGCAGGGACGAGATGGTCGATGCCGTCCACTTCGACAATACACATGCGGCAGGCGCCGATTTCATTAAGCCCTTCCCAGTAACACAGGCTTGGTACGGGATGGCCGGCTATTTCTGCCGCTTTGAGGATGGTCATGCTCTCTGGCACGTTGAGCGAAACGCCGTCAATTGTGATGTTTACCATTTGGTATGTCTACCCCCTTTGAAGATGCCATAGCCGAAGTGATCGCAGCGCAGGCAGCGGCTGCTTTCTGTCATGGCGCCTTTTTCTGTGAGTCCGCATTCAATGCACACGAAGTCATTTTTACGTTCGCTGGCTTCGCGTTCGGTGGTGTTGACGCGAGCGTGTGGTGGTTTGTCGTCGAGGCTTGGGTCCGGGATGGTCACGTCGACGGTGATTTCATGGTTGAAACCGAGGTATTCGTCGATGTTGGCAGCGGCAACCTTGCCGGCTGCGATGGCGCGGATGGCGCTGGCTGGACCGGTGACGCAGTCACCGCCGGCAAAGACGCCGTCCATGTGTTCATCGGAGAGGCGGCTGTCGCTGAGGGCGCTGATGGCACCATGGAAGACAGGGACGCCAGCGGCCTCAAAGGCGCGGGAATCGATGCCTTGGCCGATGGCTTCGACAACCACATCAGCAGGAATGCGAATTTCTTCAACATCGTCAGCAGCCAGGGATGGACGGCCGCGTTTGATCAAGCCGGTGAGCTGTTTTTGCACGATGAGGGCGGTGACATGACCGTCGTCATTGGTTTCGATGCGCACTGGTGCGTGCATGGTGAGCAGTTCAACACCTTCAGCGATGGCGCCTTCTACTTCTTCAGGCAGGGCGGTCATATCTTCCTGGCGGCGACGGTAGACACAGGTGACCTTTTCGGCGCCAAAGCGGATGGCAGAGCGGGTGACGTCCATGGCGACGTTGCCGCCGCCGATGATGACGACGTTTTTGCCGGCAAAATCAGGGTAGATGTCATCGCCGATCTGGCGCAGAATTTCAACGGCACTGTAGACGCCTTCGCTGGCTTCACCGTCAATGCCTGTTTTCTTATCGGTGTGGGCGCCGATGGCGATATAGATGCAATCGTAATTGGCGTCGAGTGCAGCAAAGGAAATATCCTTGCCGATTTCTGTTTCGGTGTGAACTTCGATGCCAAGAGAAAGAATCGAGTTGATTTCACGGTCCAGCAGTTCACGTGGGAAGCGATAGCTTGGAATGCCGTAGCGCAGCATGCCGCCAAGTTGCTTGAATTTTTCATAGATCGTGACTTGGTGTCCCATCAATGCTAGATAGTAAGCGCAGGACAGGCCGCCAGGACCGCCGCCAACAACAGCGATGTGCTTGCCTGTGGCAGGTGCACATTCAGGCTGTGGCACATCGCCAGCTGTATCCACAGCATAACGCTTGAGACCACGGATGTTGAGCGGTTCATCAAGCATGGTGCGGCGGCAGCGGGCTTCGCAAGGGTGCTCGCAGACGTAAGCACAAGCCACAGGGAATGGATTGTCCTTGCGGATCAGGCGCACGGCATCAGCTGGGCGGCCGGCACGAATGAGGGCGATGTAGCCAGGAATATCGACGCTGGCTGGGCACAGTGCCACACATGGCACGGGCTGTTCCATATTGCCGAGACAGCGGCGGTTTTGAATGTGTTCGATATAGTCATCACGGAACCCGCGCAGACCGGTGAGCACCAGGCGTGCAGCATGGGTGCCGATGGCGCAGGATGCGGTGTTTTCGATGATTTCTGCGGTTTTTTCGAGGACATCAAGATCTTCCATCTTGCCTTTGCCGTTAAGGATGCCGCGCATCAGGTTCGACAGCTGTCCCAGACCAATACGACAAGGGACGCATTTGCCGCAGGTTTGCGCGTGGCAGAGTGTGAGAAAGTTCAGTGACATGTCGACTGGGCACAGCCCTGGACCAGAAGCAATGATGCGGCGTTCCATGTCATGATAGAGCTGGTCCACCACCATTTGCGCCTGATCGGGCGTGTTGATATCCAATCTACTCATTATATTCCACCCCTTTTTGGTAAAAAATCGTCAAAATATGTTGTCACAATTACACTCTATTATGACACGTTCTTTCGTGACTGTCTATTCATTATCTGTTCACAAAACATTTATCATTTCAATAGCAAGGACAGAGGCGTGAGGCCTCTGTCCAGATTGAATGAGTTTAAATGACGACGGCAGTGATGTAAGAGACTGCGCAGGCAATGACACCAAGAAGCACGCAGTATTTGACGGTTTTTCCCATGATTGCCGAATCGACACTCTTGACGCCGTCGATGCTGCCAATAGCGGCAACGGCAACAGCGATGCTTTGTGGTGAGATGATTTTGCCGATGGCACCGCCGGCCATGTTGGCTGCCACGAGCTGCACAGGATCAACGCCAAGCAGTGCGGCCACTTCTGTCTGCATTTGTGCGAACAGGACCCCGGCAGAAGTGGTGGAGCCGGTGACGAACGTACCAATGATGCCGACGATTGGTGCCAAAGCTGGATAGAATGCGCCGGTGAGATCTGCCAATAGCATGGCAATGGATGAAGTCATGCCGCTGTAGCCCATGACTTTCGCCAGGGCGATGATGAAAACAATGGTAATAATGGCCTTCCACATGCCTTTGATGGTGTTGACGAGTACGCGGCCCATGGTGGCGATAGAAGCTTTTTGCAGAAAACCACCAATGACGCCAGCGATAAAAATCATTACGGCTGAGTTGAGAATGGTCAGCGAAATGGTGGCTGGATCGGCACCAGAGTAAACGCTGAACGTGATCACAAAACTGGATACCCAAGCGTTGATTGGTGCAATGAGCTTGGAAGTGCCAATAAGCAGAATCAACATGAGAATGTATGGTGACCAAGCGGCTACATTACCAAATGGAATGTCTTTAAGGTGCGCCTTCTCTTCACTGGAAAGATTCATTGCGAAGACGGGATCGTCGGTTGGCTTGCGTTTGGCAGCGAGCACCAGCATGACCACCAAGCTGATGGTGTTGCTGACAATATCAACAAGTTCTGCCCCAACGAAATTGGCGATCAGGAGTGCTGGCAGCACGTAGGCAAGACCAGCGATGAGCGTGAATCCAAACATATCTTTGAAAGCGTTTTTAGAGTGCTCTGTTTTTCCGATCAAGGCAATGATAAGGAACGGACTGATGAGTGCTGGGATTGCAAGAATGTTCATAGCAGGGCCAGCGATCAATCCAGAATCAATGCCGACGAGGCTGGCTGCTGTTGTCGTTGGAATACCAATGGAGCCAAACGTTGGCGGGGTGGCATTGGCAATGAGGCAGGCGATGGCAGAAAACAGCGGGTTGAACCCGAGCGCCACCATCATAGCAGCAGGAATGGCGACAGCGGTGCCGAAGCCAGCTACAGCTTCCATAAAACCGCCAAAGCCCCACGCTAGAATGAGCACCAACACACGTTTGTCGTTGGTGACGGAGGTCAGCATGTTTTTGATCAATTCCATGGCCTTGGTCTCAACGCAGAGGTTGTAAGCGAACATGGCTGCGATGATAATGAGGCCGATTGGCCAAATGGCCCCAATGAAACCTTCTAAAGAAGCAGTTAGCGATTCGCCGACGGTCAGCCCGACAAGCGTATCATCGAAGGCAAGTGATTTAAAGATAATGCTTTCTACGATGGAGATGGCCAGTGCCGTCAAGCAGCCAATATAGCCCGGCAATTTCAGCACTAAAAATGCGATGAACAGCCAGATGATTGGCAGCAATGCAAGAATAAAATTGAGTAACATAATATCCCTCTTTTCTGTTCACAATGGACAAATGTCAAAACATCGTGAACATTATGTGTTGCCTCTATTAAATAACAGAATATTCAGTTTGTCAATGGCTAGAGGGAAACTAGGAAATAAAAGAATTTTTCTGTTGCATAACAGAAATAAAAAACTTCGGCGTTTTGGTTAAAACGCCGAAGACATCAATGAATTTATTCTTTTGGAAAGGTGGTTGCGTCAAGTGTTTGTTTGAGAATGCGTTCTGTTTGATCAATCATGGCAATGGTTGTGCGCATATCTTCTTCATCAATGTCGGCAAAGGCTTCAGCGACGTGGTTGTGAAAGCGCTCAATATAGTAGTCATACAGTTCTTCACCATAAGGAGTGAGCACAAGCGTTTGGATACGCTTGTCGGTGGCGTCGGAATGCTTTTCAATGGCGCCGTGCTCTTCAAGAGTAGCGATCATGCGTGTGATGCTCGGCATGGTGCCCTCGAGATAATTGGCCACATCGCTGATGCGCACAGCATTTTGCTGCTGCTCAAGCTGATAGATGGCGTCGATGACTTTAACTTGTCGTGGTGTCATCCATTCTGGCAACGGTGGTAAGTATTTGATGATGCGCTTGGCTTTGTGGCAAGCGTCCATGAATGCGCGCGTGAGAAGAGTGTCCATCAAAATCCCTCCAATCGGTAAGGTGGTACGCAATATATTTGTTGAGGTCATTTTATGGGGAACAGACGTATTTGTCAACATTCACCAATGTATGGCATAAAAAACGCACGCTTAAAATTTAGCGTGCGTTTTGACAGCAAACGTCATTATTTATTGGTGTTGCCGCTTCTCAGACCTTTTATTGCACAGATGACCATGATGATACCAAGAACAAAGTTGAGATATAGTGCCGTCTGTGTGCCGTTGGCAGTGCCTTGGGCAATGTCATTTGGTAGTGCAGCCTGACCGAAGGTGATGAGGGTAGATGCCACAGCGGTACCAATAGCGCCGAAAAGCTGCTGCAGGGTGTTGATGACAGCCGTGCCGTCACCATATTGATCGCCTGGCAAATTGCGCAGAGCGAAGGTGGTGGTGTTCCCAAGTGCCAAGCTCTGGCCGACGCAATAGACGACGCAGATGGCCATCATTGTGTAGGCGGAGACGTGAACCATAAAGAGCATTTCCAGTGCAAGATCGATGAGAATAAGGATGACACCGACTGTGACAGGAATTTTTGGACCAATGGTATCGTAGATGCGCCCGCAGAATGGGTTCAGCACAGCACCAATGATGCAGGCTGGCAAAACAATGCAGCCAGCGACGAAAGCCGATACACCGCCGTGGAGCTGGAACAAGTTTGGAATCATGAAGCCACGGGTCAAGGTTGCAAACTGAGCGAGCAGCAGTGTAATCAGGCAGAAGGTAAAAGCTGGCGTCTTGAGAATATCGAGATTCAAAAGCGGTTTTTCAATTTTACGGGCGTGCTTGACGAAAATTGTAAGCAGAATCACCGCGACAAGCAGCGGACCCCAGACGATTGGGCTGCTGAATCCAACGTGGCTGATTGTTGATGTTGGATAGATGATGCATAGAAAGCTTATGCCCAACAGCAGGAAGCTGACAATGTCAAAGGGTGCCTTTTGCAGCGCACGAGACTGACGAATGCAGCTGATGCCAAAGATGCCAGAGAGAATCAGTACCGGCAGCATGCTGCCGAAGATCATGCGCCAGCTGGCGATACCGACGATAAAGCCACCGAACGCAGGCCCAAGTGCCGGACCAAGGACGATGACCAGCGTGGCAATGCCCATGATGGTAGCGGTGTTCTTAAATGGCACCTGCTCTAAAATGATGATGTTCATCAGTGGAATCGAAATCCCACCGCTGATCCCTTGCAGCACGCGGCCAATGAGCAGTATCGAGAAGCTTGGTGACCAGAGACCCAGCAGTGTGCCGACGGTAAAGAACAGCCAGGAAGCGATGAAAAGATGCTTCATTTTGAAGCGTTTGGTCAGCCAGGATGATGTTGGAATAATAATGGCAAGGGTCATAAGGTTAACGGTGGTGACCCATTGTACTGTGGATGTTGGAATATCAAATTCCTGCATCAATGTTGGAAAAATGACGTTCATTGCAGTTTCGAACAAAATTGCAGTGAAACTCATCAACCCCAGTGCCAGCACTGAGATGATGAGACGTGCATCAAGCCGACGTTCAAATTTGAATTCACTCATAGGGTTGAGTTAAACCTCCTTTTTTGAAATGGATGGAACAATAAATTCATCATCTTTGAGCAGTGCCCAAGCCTGCTCGATGACAGAAACAGTGGTGCGTAGTGCCTGTTCATCAATTTCTGCGAACAATTCAGCGACATGATCGTGAAAACGCTCTACATAGTTGCTGTAGAGTGATTCACCGTAAGCAGTCAGTGTCAAAGCATGGCTGCGTTTGTCATTGCTGCTGGGTGTTCGATCCAGCACACCGTGCTTTTCCAACTCGCTGAGCATGCGTGTGACACTGGGCTGTGTGCCATTGAGATAATTGGCGACATCGCTTGGCCGCACAAATTGCTGTGCCTTTTGCAGTTGGTGAATGGCGTCAATGGTTGCCACTTGCCGAGGCGTCATCCAATCCGGCAGTGATGGCAGGCGAGTAATGATACGTTTGGCCAGATGGCAGGCATCAAAAAAACTACGCGTCAATTGGGTATTCATATTGATTCCTCCTGTAAATCCCCTTATGTTCAATAATTACCCAAGGAAACATTTTATAATTTATGAGATAAAATGTCAACATCTTTGGAAGGTTTAGAGCGAATAAAAAACGAACGGCAAATATATCTTGGCCGTCCGCTGCAAAGTTGCGTAAGAGATTATCGTGTTGTTTTTTTCTGGCTGCGCAGCCCCTTGAGTGCACAGGCCACCATAACGATTGCAAGAACAAAGATCATATAAAGCGCCCATTGGGTCCCAATTTGAGTACCGACTGCAAGATCGTCGGCATGGGCCGCTTGTCCAAAGGAGACCACTGTTGAAGCAATGGCGGTGCCCACCGCGCCAAAGAGTTGCTGCATGGTGTTGACAATGGCGGTACCATCAGCAGTACGCGTTTCTGGTAAGCTGCGCAAAGCAAAGGTTGTCGTATTGCCTGTGCAGAGACTTTGACCTAAGCAGAAAATGACAGCAATTCCCATCATGACATAGGCGCTGACATGGCACATAAAGAACATTTCTAATGTGACTTCAACAAAAATCAGTGCATAACCAAGCGTGATTGGCAGTTTTGGCCCCACTTGATCGTACAAACGGCCGCTGAATGGATTGGAAATGGCACCGATCAAGCATGCTGGCAGAATGATGCACCCGGAAAGCAGTGCAGAGTCGCCGTTGGTGAGCTGGAAAAAGTTTGGGATCATAAAGCCGCGCGCCAATGTGAAAAATTGGCAAAACAGAAGCGCAATCAGTGAAAAAGTAAACGCTGGCGTGCGCAAAATGGTCAGATTCAATAGTGGTGTTTCACGCTTGTCGCAGTGTCTTTTGAACAATACCAGAAAAACGATAGCGATCATAAACATGATCCAAATCATTGGGCTGGTAATGCCAACATGACTGATGTTGGACAGTGGTACCAGTAAGAAGATAAAACAGATGGCCAGCATCAGAAATCCTTTTAAATCAAACGGTTGTTTGTCGATGGCAGAAGATTGATAGATACAGCTGAGACCGCCGATGGCAGCAATAATGATAAATGGCAGCAGGCAGGCAAAAATCATGCGCCAGCCAGCGATACCAACGATGAGACCGCCGATGGCTGGCCCCAATGCAGGGCCAAGAGCGATGGTCAGGGTGGCAAAGCCCATAATGGTGGCGGTTCTGTTGCGTGGTACTTGTTCCAAAATAATGTTGCTCATCATTGGCATAGCCATACCAGTGCCGATGCCTTGCAGCATACGGCCAATAATCAGCACCACGAAACTTGGCGACCACATGCCAAGAAGTGTGCCAACAAGGAAAAAGGCAATGGCGGCACCGAAGAGGATGCGCGTCCGGAAACATTTTTTCAGCCAAGATGAGGTCGGAATAATAATAGCAAGCATCAATAAATTGATGGTGGTTACCCACTGCACCGTGGACGTAGTGATGCCAAATTCTTTCATTAAAGTTGGGAAGATAACGTTCATCGCCGTTTCTGCACATACACCGGTGAATGTTAAGAGGCCAGTCGCAACGACTGAGATCAGCACACGCGCATTAAGGCGACGTTCAAATTGATACGTACTCATTGTTCGGTAAAGGTCCTCCTTTATAAAATTTACTACACATAATTATCAAAGGTAAATATATTTTAGGACCATTCACGGAAATAGTCAACCATTTTCCAACGAGAAATAAAAAAACATGCTATACTAATGAAAGAACAACCACAAGGAGATGTTTTATTTATGAGAAAAAGTCTAGGCGTTCAGCCACGAATTTATCCAGAGCCAGTGTTCATTATTGCTGCTTATGACGAAGCTGGTACACCACAGTGCATGAATGCAGCCTGGGGCGGGATTTGCGCGTCCAATCAAATCATGCTGAGTTTAAACCCTGCGCATAAAACTGTAGAAGCGCTGCGCAGCGCTGGTTATTTCACAGTCAGCATGGGGCAGGCCGATCAGGTGGTTTCCTGTGACTATGTCGGCATCACCAGCGGCAATAATGTCGCTGATAAATTTGCCCGAGCAGGTTTTCATGCGACCACAAGTGCTCTGACTGGTGCGCCAATTATTGACGAATTGGCTTACACACTGGATTGTGAACTGGTCAGTTATGATGAAGACAGTCACATTCTCATTGGTGAGATCATTGATATCAGCGTTGATGAAAGCGTGCTCACTGAAGATGGGAATATTGATGTGGCTGCTCTTGCACCAATTAGTTTCGACCCAAATACCAAGAAATATTACAAACTTGGTGAAGCTGTGGCCGATGCAAGAAGTGTGGGCAAACAGCTGCAGGGAGAATAAGAGCACTTTTTAGAGCGCTCTTATCCTGCGAAGATCGTTTCCCGTATGCATCATACCCCAGCAACGTGCATTCTGTTGCTGGGGCGTTTTTTATAGAGCCGGTAATCAGCAGTGGGAGATTGCCTCTATCATTGTCGTTGTTATACTATCATATAAGGAGGTATGCTGTTATGGAATTGCGCGTGTTGAGATATTTTTTGATGGTCGCTCAGGAAGAAAACATTACCAAAGCGGCAGCATTGCTGCATTTGACTCAGCCAACGCTGTCCAGGCAGCTGAAACAATTGGAAGAGGAACTGGGTGTGCAGTTGTTTCGCCGCAACAGGCATAGCGTCAGCCTCACCGAAGATGGTTTCCGTTTAAAACGGCGTGCTCAAGAACTTGTTGCATTGGCAGATAAAACGATGGCAGAATTTGCCAACAAGGAAGAAACGCTTACAGGGGAGATTGCCATTGGTTGTGGTGAAACACGAAACATGTCGTTTCTGTCGGAAAAAATACGGGACTTCCGTGAAAAACACCCATTGGTGCGCTTTCACATCTACAGTGCTACTGCCGATGACATTAAGGATAAGATCGAGCAGGGCCTTTTGGATATTGGCTTACTCACTGAACCGGTGGAATTTTCCAAGTATGAATTTATTCGCATGAACGAAAAGGAACGCTGGGGCGTTTTGGTTCCAGCTTCGTCGTCGCTTGCTGATCAGGCTTTTGTGACGGTGAAAGATTTGGCGGATGTGCCGTTAATAATCCCAGGTCGCGAAAATGTGCGGCACGAGCTGTCCTCATGGTTTGGCAAGGAGGCGGATTCGTTGAATGTGGCGGCAACCTATACGCTCATCCTTAATGCTGCCAATATGGTGCGTCATCACGTCGGTGTGGCGCTTTGTTTTGCACTGGATTTTCAGTATGATGATCTGCGTTTTTTGCCGCTGGCGCCCATGTTGGAGACTGGCGCGGTATTGGTATGGAAAAAGAATCAGCATTTCTCTGATGCCACCCAGCGATTTATTGCGCTTATGAGACATAGAGATGAAGCATTTCTAGAGATATGATATAAGTATTGGATATTATAAAGCGCTGCTATTAAAATGGTAGGTGTTAAAGAACACCTGCCTTTTTTATTGCGTGATACAAGATCAACAACATAGAGGAGATGAGCACTGATGAAGCATGGGTTCATTATAGGGATACTTACGATGATGACGCTGTTGCTGGCGGCTTGTGGCCATGCCTCGGCAACTGCACCATCTGACCCATCAACTGAAGGCAGCGCTGCCAATGAAGCGGCACTGGTGGTTTACTTTTCTCGTACAGGGAATACCGCTGCTGTGGCCGAAGAAATCCAAGAACAAACTGGTGCAGATGCTTTTGAAATTGTGCCCGTGGAGGCATATAGTGAGGACTACGACACTGTAACAGCAGTGGCACAGGAAGAACAAAACAATAATGCACGGCCAGAAATTCGTGATCGCATCGATAACCTCGATCAATACGATACGGTTTATGTAGGGTATCCGATTTGGTGGGGCGACATGCCAATGATTCTCTACACATTTTTTGACACCTATGACCTTTCGGGCAAAACTGTGCGGCCATTTTGCACCAGTGGCGGCAGCGGTTTGTCACAAACTGTTGAGGCGATTCGGGATCTGGAACCCGATGCCACAGTGACGGAAGGATTGCATATTCGTGATGCTGAAGACAATCAGATGTCATCAGAAGTGACAGCATGGCTGACAGACAGCAGTGTTTGATGAATAGGAAAGGATGAAAAACCATGAAATACACGACACTCGGACGATCCGACTTAATCGTTTCACGTATTTGTATGGGATGCATGGGTTTTGGTGATGCTGCAAATGGTCAGCACTCCTGGACAGTGGATGAAACAACATCTCGCAGTATTATTAAGCACGGTTTGGAATTGGGCATCAATTTCTTTGATACGGCGATTGGCTATCAGAGCGGCACCAGCGAGCAATATCTAGGGCGTGCGCTGAAAGATTTTGCTAAACGTGATGAAGTTGTGATTGCCACCAAATTTTTGCCGCGCACGGAAGAAGAAATCGCTTGCGGCATCAGTGGTCAGCAGCACATTGAACGTATGCTGGACAAGAGCCTGCAAAATCTTGGCATGGACTATGTCGATCTATACATTTATCATATGTGGGACTACCAAACACCGCTTATTGATATCATGGAAGGCCTTGACCGCATGGTTAAAGCGGGCAAGACACGTTACATCGGCATCTCCAATTGCTTTGCTTGGCAGCTGGCAAAAGCCAATGACTTGGCTGAACGAGAAGACTTTGCAGAATTTGTTTCTGTGCAAAATCATTACAATCTCATTTTTCGTGAAGAAGAACGTGAAATGGCACAGTTGTGTGCAGAGGACCACATTGCCATGACCCCGTACAGCGCACTGGCAAGCGGACGCCTTTCCAAACATGCGGGCGAAACGTCCAACCGCTTGGAGCAAGACAGTTATGCCCGCTTGAAATATGATGCTGCTGCGGAACACGACAATTTGGTGATTGCTCGTGTTGCCGAACTTGCAGAACAGCGTGGCGTGAGCATGACCGAAATATCTCTGGCCTGGCTTCTGACCAAAGTCACTGCTCCTGTCGTTGGTGCCACCAAGATGCATCATGTGGATGGTGCAGCAAAAGCTGTTGATCTAACACTCAGAGAAGATGAGTGCAACTATTTGGAAGAATGCTATGTGCCTCATCCACTCGTAGGTGTTATGGCACAAAATACGCCAGCAGCTGCTAAAAATGAACATGTTTGGTCTGTTGGCAATCAGAAAGTATAAACAACGAAGCCCCTCGGCATGGAAAATGCCAAGGGGCTTCGTTGTTTAAGTGTGCATCAATGGGTTATTTATTTCACTATGAGCTATTTTTGTATGTTTTTCTACTCTTCTTCGTGCAGCAGTTCATCGGTTGTAACGTGGAGAATTTGGGCGAAAGCTTTTAACTCGATATCTGTGACAAAACGTTCGCCGCTTTCTATGCGCTGAATGGCATTCTTGTCAAGGTCAATGCCCTTTAATTGCATTAAATCTGCCAACGCTCTTTGTGACACTTTAGGTTGCAACTGCATGCGCAAAGCACTGATGTTTTGGCCGCAAATATTATTTCGACCGCTGGCTGCTCTGTTTTTATACATTGGCTATCCTCCTACCGTCATAACTTAGCTTATTAGAATGACATCCGGTGATTGTCAATGTATGTAGTGTGTGGTAAGATTTAATAAATAATGACATTTAGTGAATGTCATTTAGTTGAAGAAATCTCAAAGAAGGGGAGACTTATCATGATGAAAAATCGAAAAATGCTCAGCGCGCTGCTGGCAACAACTATTTTTTGTACTATGTTCCCACCTGTTCCAGCGATAGCGGAAGAGGATGGAGAAGCTGTCAATGTTCAGCCTGTGGTAGAAGAAGTGACACCAGCACCTATTAATGCAAAAAGCGAGGAAGAGATAGCAATAGAAGGTGGAAAAGAAGGCGTAGATTACGAATGGCAAGAAGATACATTAATTGTTATGTCAGATGAAAAGCTTACACTTTCTAATGTTTATAAAAAAATAAATTTAGTAATTAATAGGGGCGTAAATGCTAGGATTGTATTTGATAACGTTAGTTTGAATAGTATTGATCTTCCGAATGGCGCTTCACTGACAGTAGATAGCTCTAATGGGTTTTCTGTCAGCTCTGTTAATGGAAAGAGTAATTTACAAGGAAATCTGATCATTAACAGTGGAGGAATGAGTTTTGGTGAAATTTATGTCGATAATCTTACGATAAATAATGGGGATTTTAGAGGAGTATATCGTTTTACTGGTGTTGATATAAGAAAAAGTAAGATTGCTGCTAAGACTTGTATCATTAATAATGGGATCTTTGGCGATGCTAGTGGACTTTGGGAGGGTGCAGGGCCTGACTGGGAGGAAGATACTCCATTAATTGATGCTGAATCGATTAAAATTGAGGGTGGTTTGTTTGCAAGAGGGGATCTTGCGAACGGTACGGTTTTTGGTAGTCCTATTGATGAAGGAAAAGCGATTACAGTAGATGTTGTTGGTAATCAGTCTTACTATAAAGTTGTTGATAAAAGCGAAATCAATCGTTTTAATGTATTAGGTACTGGCTATAGCTACGAGAAACAAGTTTTGAAATTGAATCAAAATGCAAATGTGACGGTTTCTTCTAATGGAACTGTGAACGACTGTATTGTTGTCGGCGATGAAGGAGAGCCAGTACAGGCTACGTTAACCTTAAATGGCGTGAAGATGTTTGGTAGAAGAGCGATGATCAATGTAGAGAATGGAAGCAGTTTGACCTTGATATTGGCAGATGGCAGTAAAAATAATCTAGAATGCATGGATGCCAATGGTCCAATGGTCGTGAATGTCTCTGACCAGTCAATATTGACAATCAAAGGTAAGGGTGATTTGAACATTCAAACATCATATAACGGAACAGGTATTGGAGGATATGGAACAGTAAGCGTTGAAGATGGAAATGTTACAGTAACTGGTGGAGGAGGCCACGGTGCGGCTATCGGTGATAAAGAGATGACAATTAATATTTCAGGTGGAAATATTAATGCATTAGGTGATTCGAATTACTTTGGAGGAACTGGCATCGGTGGTGAATTTGCTAAGGTTTATATCAGTGGCGGAAATATTGACGCACAAGGTGGATGGATGGGCGCTGCTCTTGGGGGAACCGGGCGTGGAGGATCCGTTAAGATTGACGGTGGTACTATTAAGGCAGTTTCTTATGAAGATGCGCCTGCTATTTGTAGTAATGATGTAGAAATTAATGGTGGAAGTATTTCTGCACAAGGTGGAAATGCTGCGATTACGTCTTGTTTTAATGGTCGTATTGCCATCAATGGTGGAACAATCTATGCAAAGCTTCATGAGAACGCTCTTAACGCTTGCATCGGTGGTGAAAACGTTGGAATGGTTACAATTTCGAACGGCACGGTTGTTACTTCTGGTGGTGCACGTGGTATTGGTTCCAGTGCAGGTGGTGGGGATACCATTTTTTCTACAGGTGAGGGTAGTCCTGTGATTATCACCAAAAGCATCAGTGATGTAAATGGACGAGACAATTGGAACGGTGTGTTCATCGTTGATAATATGAATGGCGGTGTCGGAAAAATTTATGGAAATAAGGTGACACCGACGAATGACTTCACAATTCCAGCAGGCAAGACATTGGAAGTTGATGCGTATCAAAGTTTGGTTATTGCAAAAGGTATCACTGCAACAAACAATGGCACGGTCATTCGTGATAAAAATGGCGTAGTTGATGTGCAGGGGACTTGGCTGGGTAATCCAGTGACTGTGAAGGGTGAAGAGGAAGGCAGCGCTGTGACAGGTGTGACATTGAATAAGCGTACGCTGGCGTTGAAGCCTGGTGAAAACGAAATACTTATGGCAACGGTCAGTCCAGTAAATGCCGCAAACAAATCACTGCGTTGGACATCGAGCAATACTGATGTAGTAACAGTTGATGCCAATGGAAAAGTAACGGCTGTGGCTAATGGTATGGCAGTAATTACTGTGGCTACAGTGGACGGTAATTTTACGGCGCAGTGCAATGTGACTGTTACTGATCCAAATGCAACAATCACTGATACGGAAACGCAGCCAGATGGTAGCACGGTAACGACAGTGGAAGACGTGAATGGCTCCAGTTCATCGACGACTATAGATGTCAATGGTGTGGTTAACACATCGGTGACGTTGTCTGACGCTGCTGTCAGCGATGCGGCTAAAAATGACACGGCAGTGATTTTGCCAATGGTTGGCGTGAAAGCGTCGAAAGACATAGCGAGTGCACCAAGCGTGACTGTGGATTTGCCAGGAAATGATCCTGTTCAGGTGGAAATTCCTGTGTTGGATATGACACCTGGCACAGTAGCTGTACTAGTGGATAAAAATGGTAGCGAAACCATTCTCAAGAACAGTGTTCTTGGCAACAATGGCCTCATTGTGACCCTTTCTGATGGAGAAACAGTGAAAATTCTTGATAACACTCAGTCTTTCAGCGATGTGGCCTCGAACCATTGGGCAAAGAACAACATTGACTATGTGACGAGTCGTGGTTTGTTTGTTGGCACAAGTGCAAGCGAATTTGCACCCGAAAAGCCGATGACTCGCGCCATGATCGTTTCTGTACTGCAGCGTTATGAAGACGATGATACTGGTGCTGCGCCTGGAGAAGACTGGTACGAAGGTGCACGTCAGTGGGCAATAAAAGCAGGTATTTCAGATGGTAGCAATATGTTGAGTAACGTTACTCGTGAACAGTTGGTGACCATGCTCTATCGTTACATTGGCAGCCCACAGGTGGTTGGTGGTTTAAACAGTTACAGTGACGTGTCGAGCGTTAGCGGTTATGCTGAGCAAGCGATGATATGGGCTGTTCGCAATGGCATCATTGGAGGCATGACTGACGACACACTTGTGCCACAAGGCATGGCAACACGTGCACAGGTAGCTGCCATTCTGCAGCGTTTCATTGCCTGGGAACAGACTGCATAAAGTTATGACAATAAAGAACGCCTATCCTGGTTAAGTCAGGATAGGCGTTTTGTGTTTCTTATAGGGTGCAACATCCGTGCATAGTCATTATTTCACCAAACGATAGATTGCGTCGGCGAAGATGGCGGTGGCTGCTTCGAGGTCGGCGAGGATGAGGCTTTCGTTTGGCTGATGGATGACGACGTCACTGCCTGGCATGGTCATGCCGTAGGCGACGGCGTGAGGGATGATGTGGGCGTAGGTGAGGCCGCCGATGGAGAGCGGTTCGGCAGGGTTGCCGGTATGGTCGCTGTAGACGTCGAGGAGGGTGGTGACGAGTGGATCGTCGGCTGGGATGTAGTGGACGTCTTTCATGCCTTCTGGTTCACCGATGATGGTGCCGTAGCGCTGGCGCATGTGGTTGACGATGGCATCATTGGTGGTGCCGCGTGGGTAGCGCAGGTTGATGAGGACGCTGGCATTTTTGCCGTCGCAGCGGATGATGCCAGGGTTGACACTCACGTCGCCCATGACGCTGTCGTGGTGGGCGATGCCGAGGCGTTGGCCATAGAAGTCTTCGTGCAGGTCTTGGCCGAGAAAACGCAGAAAGGCGTTGGCGTCGCCAAAGTCATAGTCGGCGAGGAAGGCGGCGAGGGTGGTGGCGGCGTTGAGACCAACCTGTGGTTCCATGGCATGGGCGGATCGACCGTGGCAGGTGAGGGTGAGCTGGTCGCCGCTGACGTCGGCGCTGCCATTGGCGGTATTATTGCCAAGGTAGGTTTCCCAGGCGGCTGCAAGCGATGTGCAGCGGTCGCTGGTCAGGGTGCAGGTGGCATGTTCTGGTACGATGTTGGAGCGAATGCCGGCATCAAAGTGGGTGAGTTGACCGTCGCGACCGCCAGCAGCGAGCTGGAAGGCAACAGGCAGTTCGAGGATGCCTTTTTCGCCGTTGATGAGCGGGAAGTCGGCATCTGGTGAGAAGGCCATGTCAGGCATTGGCTGGCTGGCAAAGTAGCGCTCCATGCATTGCCAGCCGCTTTCTTCGTCGGTGCCGAGGATGAGATGGATTTGGCAGGATGGTTCAACGCCAGCGTCACGCAAAAGTTTAAGAGCGTAGTAGCAAGCCATGGCAGGCCCCTTGTCGTCACTGGTGCCGCGGCCATAAAGGCGGCCGTCACGGATGGTTGCTTCAAATGGCGGGGTATCCCATTTGCCGGTTGCCGGAACAACATCGAGATGGGCGAGAAGACCGAGAATCTTTTCGCCTTTGCCGTAGCGGATCACACCGGCGGCATGTTCGATGTTTTCGGTTTCGAAGCCATCGCGGGCTGCAAGGTTGAGCATATAATCTAAAGCAGCAGCGGGGCCAGGGCCGAACGGGGCTTCTTCGCTGGCGGCTGCGTCGTCACGTACGCTTTCAATGGCAATGAGTGGCGCCAGATCATTAAGAAGAGATTCCTGGCAGGCAGCTGCTTGTTTTTGCCAATAGTCTTTGGTGAAGGTCATGAGAATTTCACTCCATTTCTAGAAATTTTTGTCTATCCATTGGTGAATGGCAATGATCTGTGTATAATAAAACTATACCAAAAATGATGTTGTTGGGGAATGGGTCCCTGATCGCAGGAAGGAAAAAATTGTATTTTTTAAGATTTGATGGGAATGTCACAAACGGGTTTCATATAGAATGATAATTCGTTATAATAGCAGATAATAATGCCCGATGTTTTTCTGTGAAAAGGAGACAATATGGAATTAAAGAATTTTTCGGTTTTACGGGTGCTGCTGTTGATTTTTGTGGTGGCACTGATTATCTACGGCGTGTTCAATATGGACATGGTTGGTAGTTTTGTCGGATGGTTTGTAAAACTGGTGCGCCCGTTTTTGATTGGCGTGGTGATTGCGTTTGTATTAAATGTGCCGCTGCGCTTTTTTGAGCGGCGGGTGTTTTGCCGTATTCAAAATCCACGTTTTAAAAAAATGGAACGTGGTATTTCTGTGCTGTTGGCCATCATTCTCGTTTGGGCCATTTTTGGCTTGATTGTGAGTGTGGTTGTGCCGCAGCTGATTTCGTCGTTGTCGCTGTTTGTATCGGCGGTGCCAAGTTATTTCGATTATTTGACCAATATCTTGTCGATGTTTGAAAAGTATAACCCGGCAATTGCTCATCTCAGCGATCAGCTGCAGAATCTTTCGCCGAGTACGCTGGAAAATTATCTCAACAGCCAATTGAACGATCGCATCACCCAATTGACGTCGGTGTTGGGATCGGCGGTTATGTCGACGGTGACCTTTGTAGCGGCTCTGGCATCCAGCGTTGTGGAAGTGGTTGTTGCCTTTATTTTCAGCATCTATGCACTGTTCAATAAAGAAAAATTGGCCGTTCAGGCACGCAAAATTTGCTTTGCATTTTTGTCTAAACGTGTTGCTGTGTATTTGGTTCATGCGGCACAGGTTAGTTTTGCAAAGTTTTATCATTTCATTATTGGCCAGCTGACCGAAGCGATTATCCTTGGCACATTGTGCACCATTGGCATGCTGGTCTTGCGATTGCCGTATGCGCCAATGATTGGGGTGCTCACAGGGTTCTGTGCGTTGATTCCGATTTTTGGTGCGTTCATTGGTGGCGCTGTGGGCGCGCTGTTGATTTTGACGGTAAGTCCAATTAAGGCGCTGACGTTTTTGATCTTTTTGATTATTTTGCAACAGATCGAAGGGCACGTTATTTATCCTAAAGTTGTGGGTGGTTCGGTTGGACTGCCTGCCATGTGGACATTGTTTGCCATTACGATCGGCGGCAGCCTTTACGGTTTGGTTGGGATGTTGATCTCAGTACCATTGTTTGCTGCGTTGTATTACTTATTTACTGAAATTGTTTATGCACGATTGGCCCGTAATGAGATTTCTGCGGAAGATCAACTGATTCAGTCAGGCGTTGACGAGGGCTTGCGTATGTGATCTTTGACGGCTTTTTGTGCAGGAAAAAAGATGCTTCTGTCAAATCATTCATTTGGCGGCGGCGCTCAAGGAAGAGGGTGGATTCCATGACGGTAGAACGAAAGAGAACGGTGCGTTTGTCATTTGCCGCATTAGGGGTCTGCTTGAACATCCTTGGCAGTTTTCTTGTTATGGTGACACGATTGCCGATTTATGGCGACACTTTTGGCACCATCTTTGTGGCAGTATTTTGCGGCCCTTTTTATGCAGTGCCTTGTGCGGTACTGTCGAGTTTATTGAATGCAAGTTACGATCCGTTTGCCATTCCGTTTATTCCTAATGGCATTACAGTGGCTTTGTTTGCAAGCTTGCTGCGCCAGCCTAAGATGGCGCGTTTGCCATTGGTGGTGAAAGCGCTGGTGGTTGGTTTTCCGGCATCGGTGGTTAGCTCCATTGTAAGCGCCTTTGTCTTTGGTGGGATTACATCTGCCAGTTCAGCCTATATTGTGCAGGTTTTGTATGGTGTCTTGCATTTGCCATTGTTGATCAGCGTCTTTGTGGTACAAGTGTTTACCGATTTTGCGGATAAGTTTATCATTTTAGCGATTGTGACACTGATTATTCAGCGGATTCCCCAAAGAATTAAAGAAAAAGTTTAAGATTTTGTTACCAATTCGCTATGTTTCTGCGGCTTTGGTGTGCTATAGTAGCGATGTCAAGAAGCGATTTTTATTGACATGGAGGAAAATTATGAAAAAGAAATTTATCTCAGCCCTTGTGCTGATGGGCATTCTGGTTATGCCAGTGGCTGCCTATGCCGACGCTGCCGTCGGGGATCAGATTGTCACCATTGGGACAAACTTGAATGAACAGCAGCGCCAGGAAGTCTTACAGTATTTTGGTGCTAATGAAAATGCACAGATAATTGATGTTGATATTTCTGAAGAACGTCAGTATCTTAGTGGTAAGGTGCCAGATGCTCAGATTGGCAACAGTACCAATTCTTGTGCGATGATTACTTATACCAAGAAAGGTAGTGGCGTGAATGTTACCACGCATAATATCAACTATGTAACGCCAGATGCGTATAAGAGCGCTATCCTTACTGCTGGCATCAATGATGCCGATGTACAGATCACAGCGCCAATCGAAGTCAGCGGTACTGGTGCGCTGACTGGGATCATGAAGGCTTACGAAGTCTCTACCGGCGAACAGATCAGCGAAGATGTTAAGCAGGCTGCTACGCAGGAGCTTGTGACCAACGCTGAGCTTGGTCAGGAAATTGGTGACGATCAGGCCAATGATCTGATCAACACCATTAAGCAGGAGATTGCAGAACAAAAACCAGAAACACCGGAAGAAGTTCAAAGCATTGTTGACCAGGTGCTTCAGCAGTTGGGGATCACCTTGACCGATGAACAGTATCAACAGCTTCTTGATTTGATCAACCAACTTTCTAAACTCGATATTGATTGGGATTCTTTAGCGGATAATGTATCCAGCCTGATTGGCCAGGCCAGTGACTACCTGCACAGCGATGAAGGACAGAGCTTCCTGGCAAAATTGCAGGACATTATCAACAGTTTCTTTGACTGGCTGCGCAGCGTTTTCGGTGGCTCCGATAGTGCCAGCGGCGATCAAAATTCAACCACAGGTGTTGTTGACACAACCAGTGATGCTGCTTCCACTCAGTCCACAGAATCTGTCCAAACCACTGACAACAGCAGTACCAATGATGGTACCGCAATGACGACCGATCAAAGCACTGCTGCGCAAGATTCAGCAGCAGAACAGCAGGACAATAGCAGCAGCCAACAGTCAACCACTGTTGACAGCGGTGCAGCAACCGACACCGGCAGCGCCAATGAAAATACCGACGTTGCTGCATAACATAAATTGCAAAAGCAAAGAGGCTTGAAGCAGATGCTCCAAGCCTCTTTTTTTATAAAAAATCTGCGGCAAGATTGACAATGCCGCAGGTTCGGTCAATATTTATTGCACGCGTGCTTTGCCCCAGAAACAGATGCATACACAGCCAGGGCCGCTGTGACCGCTGAACGTGGCGCCCAGTGGGCGAATAACAAGATCGATCAGCTTTGGAAATTTTTCACGGATAAGGGCTGCCGTTTCTTTCGCTGAAGCCAAGTCTGAATGGGAGATCATAAGTTTGCCGTTGTAGTTATAGCCATCAATCGCCACTTCACCAATGCGTTCGACAATGCGCTGGATTGCTTTTTTGCGGGTGCGAATTTTATCGCTCATGACGATTTCACCTTTGGTGTTGGCGACCATGACTGGGCAGATCTTCATTTTCTGTGCGAGGATGCCTGCATAGCGTGGAATGCGACCGCCCTTTATAAAGTAACTGAGGTCGGTTGAAAAGAAATAATGCTGCATGCTCTGGCGATGCTCTTCGATCCAATCACGAATTTCCTCGATGTTTTTTCCTTCATCGCGCAGATGAGCCGCTTCCTCCACAATCATGCCATAGCCGACAGAACCGCTGAGCGAATCCACGACGATGAGCTTGCGTTCAGGAAATTCTTCCAGCAGATGACGCGCTGCCAGTGTGGCAGAATTGTATGTGCCAGAGATGCCGCTGGAAACAGAAATATGGAGGATATCTTTGCCGTCTTCAAGAAATGGGCGGAAAAATGCCTTGTATTCTCCGACGCTGACCTGTGAAGTTTTTACGTCATGGCCATCGACCATATATTGATGCAGTTGTTCCGGGCTGATGCTCTCGCCAAAATCATCGAGATAATCTTTACCGTCTAATATGACATGATAATAAACCGTTTCGACATTGAGCGCCTTCATGGCTTCGCGGGAATAGTCGACCGGGGTACAGCAGCTGATCACAAAATTATTCAAGGGAAACCCTCCATTTCATTCGCCTCTACCGAGGTTCTCGCTCTATTTTATATGAAAGTGTATTTGAAGGCAATATGATATTAAATAATTTTGAAAACCAGATAAATGTCAGGAAAGGTTTACGATTGTGTGATACAAGAAGAGTCGGGCGTTCAAAATATTGAAATAATTTCAATAAAATTATTGACATTATGAAAAAGAGGGTTTAATATATTGACAATGATTCAAGATAGTGAATATCCAGTTCATTATCTTGAAAGTGAAAAGACGTCAGGAATGTGCACAGCGTTTTTTCAGAAAATACTTGCTACAAAGAAAACGGAAGCTTTATTCGATGTTCATCAAAAGCACGGATAAAACGGGAGGAGAAAATCATGGGAACAACATTAATCAGTGCAGACAACACATGGGCACTCATGGCTATTACCTGCGGCTGGGTTGCTGTTTCAATTTGGGCCGAACAGCGTTTTACATGGGCGTCAAAAATCTCTGGTGCCATCATTGCTTTGATTGGTGCTTTGGTTCTGACCAATTTTAATATTATACCAACACATGCACCATGGTTTGATGATATTGTATGGGGTTATGTGGTGCCACTTGCCATTCCACTTTTATTGATGCAGTGTGATATGCGTAAGATCTGGCGTGATTCTGGAAAACTCTTGATCATGTTTTTGATCGGAGCATGCGGGACTGCATTTGGTGCTGTAGCTGGCTTTTACGTTTTGCAGGGACACATTCCATATTTGGCAGAGCTTGCTGGTACCATGACAGGGACTTACATTGGCGGTGGTGTTAACTTTGCAGCGCTGTCGAAGGCATTTGATGTGCCTGGCGAAATGATTGCAGCGGCAACGGTGGCAGATAACTGCATGATGGCCATTTATTTCTTTGTCTTAATTGCAATCCCTGGAATCCAGTTTTTCCGCAAGCACTATAAACACCCACACATGGATATGGTAGAAAATATTGGCGTCAGTGATGAAGCAAAAACCCTCGCTGCAGCTTTTTGGGATCGCAAACCGATCTCTCTGCGTGACATTGCTGTCGATGTGGCGATCAGTGCCATCATTGTTTGGATTTCTAAGATCATTGCGGGATTCTTGGCAGAAGCCATTCCGACGTCTAACGTTTTATTCAGCATGTTGAACGGGCTCTTCGGCAATGAATATTTGATCATGACGACCATTGCGATGATCGTTGCAACAGCTTTTTCGAAACAGCTCGAAGAAACATCTGGCACACAGGAATTGGGCACATATCTGATCTATCTTTTCTTCTTTGTCATCGGGGTGCCAGCATCTATTCCACAGATTCTGCGTGAAGCGCCACTGCTCTTTGTTCTTTGTGCCATTATCATTGCCATCAACATGCTCGTTTGCTTTGTTTTTGGGAAATTGTTCAAATTCAATCTTGAAGAAATCATTGTTGCTTCCAATGCAAACATTGGGGGACCAACCACAGCGGCAGCCATGGCGATTTCTAAAGGATGGATCAATATTGTTGGGCCGATCATGCTGGTAGGTACTTTCGGCTACATTATCGGGACCTATGCGGGCACTTTTGTTGGTCAGATTTTAGGCGGCTGATGCGTGCAGGGTCAGAAAATGATGATAATATAGTTAAGAAAGAAGATGATTTTGTGGTATTTGATGGACATACGGATATTTTTACAGATGTGTTGGTGAAAAGGCTGGAGGGAGAAACACACGTTCTCGAACACCATCATCTGGAACGATTGAAGAAAAGCGGCATAGAAGGAAGCTGCGCAGTGCTTTGGATTGACCCGCCGTACACCAGCAACTATGCAAAACGCTTAGAGCAGCTCTTGGTTGCGGTTAAAGATGAAATGGATGAGTGCCAAGGTGCCGTTATGGTACGAAACATGGCAGACATAGAAGCTGCTAAAGCAGCGGGCAACTTTTACATTCTATTAGGGGCAGAAGGGCTGAGTGCCATCGGCGAAGACACCGATAAGCTTGACGCTTTGTATGACTTTGGACTGCGTCATGCCATGCTGACCTGGAATGAAGAGAATTGCCTGGCCTCGGGCGCTGGCGGTAATCCCGATCATGGTTTGACGGAAGCTGGTAAAAAAATGCTGCGTCACATGGAAGCCAAGCACATGATCGTTGATGTGTCGCATCTCAATGAAAAATCGTTTTGGGGTGTGGTCGACACAGTAAGCTGTCCAATCATTGCGTCTCATTCTGATGTGCGTGCATTGGCTGATGTACCGCGCAATCTTCGTGACGATCAGTTAAAGGCCATCGCCGAAAGCGGCGGTTTTGTGGGACTCAATGCCTTCAATGAATTTATCAGCCGTGACCGTGCGCTGCAGACCAGCGATCAGCTGATTCAACATGCGTTGTACATGGCAGATCTCATTGGTGTTGATCACATTGCCTTTGGCTTTGATTTCACCGATTTTCTTGCAGATGAGACCGCCGGCAGCTTTAGCAGCGAAGTGAATGCTGCGACTGAAGGGCTGGAAAACTGCCTGCAGGTGCCAACGCTTATGGAAAAAATGCGCCAAGCTGGTTTCAGCGAAGAAGACGTCGAAAAAATCGCTTATAAAAACTGGCATCGAGTGATACAGCAAGTGCTTCAATAAAAAAAGCGTTTTCCGCGATCCAATCGCGGAAAACGCTTTTTTGTTATTAGAAAAACGCTGGTGTCATGGCCCAGATAGAGACACAGTCTATATCTCCATTGTTGATGTATTTGTGCGGCAGCGTGCTGTTGAAGTAAATGCTGTCGCCTTCTTCAAGGACATATTCCTTGCCGTTTAGAAAGACGGTGAGCTGTCCTTTCAAGACATAGCCACATTCCTCACCGTCATGTGTCAGCGGTGTCTGCTCATAAGCGCAGCCGCTTTTTAAAGTGATTTCTGTCATATCGAGCAGCCGTTCTGGTGAACTGGAGCTGAGCAACTTATAATAGCTGCTGTTGCCATAGAGAATCACCACACGGTGATCATTTTTGCGAATGATGACTTTGTCATCGGCTTCGTCTTCATCGAAAAAGTAATTGATATTGGTATCGAGCGCCTGCGCCAATCGCCAAATGCTGACCACAGAAGGAATGACCATTTCGCGTTCGATTTGGCTGATCAAGCCAGTACTGACTTCTGAGCGTTTCGCCAGCTCCGCAATGCTCATTTTTTTGCTATTGCGCAGTTCGCGCAGTCTGCTCCCATGAAAAAGTGCCATAGGAATCCCCCGTCCATAAAACAAATTGATTACGTGTATTCATCATAACACTTTTCAATTGTATAGGACAAGACCGTTCAATAAAAAACATCAAGAGAATGAATCTCAACGGAACATTTTGCAGCACTTGTCATTTGGCGGCATCAAAGGGAGAGTGTTGCCTTCTCTGTTTCTGCGTTTGAAAGCAGCTCTTGAAAGACTGGGTCATCACGCAGAAAGTCGTATTCCGATTGAGACTGCATTTCCCGCACGAAAGCGGTGGTGAAGGTGGAAGTGATGTCTGGCAGTCGGTCGGCAGCGGCGAGACGATAAAAATGAGGCAGGGTGCTGCAGCTCCAAGACACCTGAAGTGCAGAGAAGATGGTGCTCATGGCATGTAGGGCGGCATCGCGGTCTTTTTGCGCGAGTGCCAGAACGAGGTGCGGACTCGCTGCCTCATGAGGCCAGAGTCCAAAGAGGGTGACCAGACGGCTGGTCATTTCAGCGATGGCGGCGGCTTCATCGTTGTGGCCGGTTTTCACTTCAAATTCAATCAGCTGCATCAGCTGGGAATGCAGCGCAATGACTTTGGCGAGCACTTGGGATTCGCTCATCAAGGCGGCGGCATCGTAGTCCTTGCGGGCAGCCAGCAGGCGGATGGTGAGCAGGTCTTTGTCAGCGTCGGTATCTGGCAGCTGATCAATCAGCTGTTCGGCGCGGTCCAGATTGCCGCTGCTTAGAGCCAAGGTTGCGAGCTGCCAGCGCGAGGCAAGGCGCAGAGCGTCGTCGTCGCTTTCGGCGCTGCGTTCAAACCAGGCGGCGATTTTTTCCTCGTAAATCGTTTTCTCTTCCAGCGGCATGGTGGAGAGGGTTAAAGCTGCGTTGAGCATGGTGGCACTGGTGTAGATGAGCCGTTCGCAGTGTGGGTATTCACGGATTTTTTCTTCAGCGGCCGCAAAGGCTCCAGCGGTATCGTCGTTGATGGCTTGGTCGTAGAGCGCGTTGACAAAGGCCGCGATTTCAACATCGGTCAGTTCTTCGTGAAAGGAGAACAGGGTGTTCATGTCAATCTTCAACAGTCGCGCTAATGCTGGCAGCAGGGTGATGTCCGGCATGGTGACGGCGCGTTCCCATTTGTTCACTGCTGGTGCAGTGACACCAAGCATCGTGGCGACCTGTTCCTGAGTGAAACCGTTTTCTTTACGATAATTGCGGATTTGTTCGGCAATGTTCATAGTGGATTCCTCCTGTGGATGTTCAGGTACCTGTTGAATTCAGTATAGCGCTGAGAGCATCAAAAAACCAGTGATGCGTCGTTAGTAAAAGAGGCCGAAAAATTAACCAGCGTTCAATAAAAAAACTCCCCAAACTGGGGAGCATTTTTTTATCCAATGCCAAGCAGTGCTAGGCAGAGATTGATGATGCCAGCCAGCACCATGGTCGGCACTGCGCCAAGTTTGGTTTTGCGCAAAAGCACAAAGCACAGTGCAAAAATGGCGATCATGAGCCAATTGGTCTGAGCGAAATCAATGATTGCATCTGTTCCCCAAAAGGCTGTAATTAAGATGGAGACGCCAGCAGAGGCAATAAGTGCCACTGTAGCCGGACGCAGTGTGCTGAGAATGCTTTTCAGGCCGCTGGCGTTGCGGTATTTGAGATAGAGAATCGCCAGAATGGTGACAATGATGCACGATGGCGCGATGCAGCCAATGGTTGCCATCACAGCGCCAGGAAGGCCAGCTACTTTGATGCCGACAAAAGTGGCTGCATTGATGGCAATAGGACCAGGTGTCATTTGAGAAATAGTGACTAAGTGGGTAAATTCTTCCATGCTGATCCAGCTATTATTGGTCACAATTTGATCCTGAATCAGTGGCAAGGCGGCATAACCGCCGCCGAAACTGAATAACCCAACTTTAAAGAAGCTAATAAATAATTGCAAATAAATCATTGGTTCCCCTCCCTTTTTAAGAGCAGGGTACGGATAATGCCGAGGATGATGCAGGCGATGACAATGTCCACAACACTGATTTTGAAGACGCAAGTAGCAATGAAAGCAATGACCATAATCACATCAGCAAAAGGAGAGCGCCCTTTGACCACACCGGCAGCCATGTCGTAGACCACAGAAGCAATGACCGCACCGACACCAGCCTGCATGCCTTCCAACAGTTCGCTGACCACAAAATTATCCGCAAAGGCATCGTAAAACAAGGATACCACGCAAATGATTAAAAACGGTGGCAATACTGTGCCAAACGTCGTTGCCAAGGCACCAAGAATGCCGCGCAGTTTGTAGCCCGTGATGATTGAGCCGTTGACGGCGATTGGCCCTGGCGCTGACTGAGCAATCGAGACCATATCCAACATCTCGTTTTCTTCAAGCCAGTGGTATTTATCCACAAAGCGATCCTTCATCAGTGAGATAATGACGTACCCACCGCCGAACGTGAACGCGCTCAGTGTAAATGTGGCGCAGAACAATTTCCATAGAGAAACCTTTTCTTCTTCCATCTTCTTCCTCCTTCGTTGCAGCAAAGTCTGTACTAAAAATTATAGTATGCCTGCGTGCTTCTGTACAACAAAGGTTTTTTATCGTCGTGAAAGCAGTGAGAAGTCTAAGGTTGATTGATATTTTTGAGAGACATCAGCCATTCCTCAATGGCGTTGGCGAGAATCAGCTGCTGTTTGAGCACGGCGAGGCCGGTTGCTGGAATTTCCGGCAGCTGTTCTTTTTCGGTGAGGTTGTCTTCGAGATAGGCCTTGAGAATGCCAACGTTTTTTTCAATATCGGCGAGGCGTGCCTGCTGTTCTTCTGGTGGCAGCGCGTCGAGATTGACGATCACTGCGTTGAAATCCAAAAACAGATGAATGGGCTGAGCTGCGATGCTGACCATCAGCCGTTCAAATTCGGCGTGTCCAGCGTCGGTCAAGGTGTAGACGACTTTTTCCGGCATTTTTCCTTCTTTGACGGCGGTGCCGGAGATCAGTCCCTTCTTTTCGAGCTGGATCACTTTTTTATAAATAGAGGGCGTGCTGATTTTTACCCAGCGGGAAATGTTTCGATACTCGACGAGTTTTTGAATGTCGTAGGCGCTCAGCGGTTCTTTTTTCAGCATACCCAAAACGATTAGGTCAATGGTGGACATAAGTTGCTCCTTTCTACAGCCTGTCGTGTGCGATGCTGTTCACTATAAATTATAGTATTTAGATTCGTGGTTTTTGTCAAGAAGGGCTCAAAAAAGAAATCTGCTTGACAACTACTGTAATTTATAGTAGCATGAGCAACGCATGGCTATGCTATAAATTATAGTAGTATGTTTTAGATGAAAGGAGTACGACGATGAGCAATTCGACAAATAAATTGGAACTTTTGGGACGTGCGCCGCTGGCTAAGGCGTTGATGGCGTTGGGCATTCCGATTATGATTGGCATGCTGATCAATGCACTGTACAATCTGGTGGATGCGTATTTTGTGAGTGGTCTTGGTGAGCGGCAGCTGGCAGCTGTTTCTATTGTTTTTCCGTTAGGACAGGTGATTGTTGGGCTGGGGCTGATGTTTGGAAATGGGGCAGCGTCGTTTCTGTCGCGGCTTTTGGGGCGCGGCGATCGGGCGCTGGCCAACCAGGTCGCCAGCACGGCGTTGTTCAGCAGTGTATTGTTGGGCGCTGTGGTGATCGCATGGACGACGGTTTTTATGGCACCGCTATTATCGTCGCTGGGTGCCACGGCGACGATTCTGCCATACGCATTGACTTACGCGCGCATTTATGTGATTTCCTGCCTTTTCAATGTATTTAATGTAACGATGAACAACATCGTGAGCAGTGAAGGTGCCGCAAAGACCACCATGTGTGTCATGCTTTTGGGGGCAGTGTTAAATATTGGCCTGGACCCGCTGTGCATTTATGGCCTGGGGTGGGGTGTAGCAGGTGCAGCCATTGCCACCGTTGTGTCTCAAATGGCGTCGACGCTGGTGTATTTGTGGTTCGTTTTTCGTGGAAAGAGTGCGTTTTCCTTCAGCATCACACATTTTTCACTAAGCCGCCGCATCATGGCAGAAATTTTGAAGATCGGTGTGCCGACGCTGGTGTTTCAGCTGCTGACCAGTCTGTCGATTGTTCTCATTAATCGGGCAGCGAATCCGTATGGGGATGCATTGATTGCCAGCATGGGCGCCGTTACGCGCATCACGGCCATGGGGACACTGGTGGTGTTTGGCTTTCTGAAAGGGTTTCAGGCGGTGGCAGGATTCAGCTATGGGGCGAAAAACTTTTCACGGTTGCGAGAAGCTATTTTCTGCGCATGCCGTTGGTCCAGTGCGTTCTGCGTTCTGACAGGCTTATTGGCAGCAATGCTGTCGACGCCAATCATGACGCTTTTTGCCAACGGCCAGGAGGAGATTGTCCGCCTGGGTGCAAAGACGCTGGCGGCGAATGGGCTGTCGTTCATGCTGTTTGGCTTTCATACGGTGTATGCGTCGCTGTTTTTGGCCCTTGGCAAAGGACGGGCTGGCTTGTTTCTGGGTGCTTGCCGCCAGGGCATCTGCTTTTTGCCGCTGATTCTTTCTCTGCCGATGGTCTGGGGCGTGAACGGAATTCTCTATGCCCAGCCATTGGCCGATGTGTTGACGGCGATGATCACTGCGTGGATGGCTTTCAAGGTGCACAGGGAGCTGGCAACTGAAGCTGAGGGGTGGGTCTGACGATCACGCCTTGTTGCTGCCTTGCCGGCGTGCTACACTGAGGACATGGCGGCTTTGGCTGCAAATTCAAAATGGTTTTCGAGGTGGACGATGAAAGAAAAAATAGATTATAAAAATTGGCTGCCGAGTTGGCTGGTGCCGATGGGCGTAGCGAGCAGCAGTTTCTGTGCGGCTGCTATTGCTTGGGTGTTGACGCGAAAAAGCGGGCGAGGAGTGAGGCTGTTTACGGGCGTGGCAACGCTGTTGATGACGGTACTTACGACCTGGGCGGCGGTGTTGACTCATGCGTTTTCATACAACAATGAGAAGGGTGTGGCGCGACGCATTCTGACTGGCGTCAGCGCCTGTGTGGAGCTGCCGGAAGGCGGCTGCGGCTTGGATGTGGGCTGTGGCAGCGGCGCACTGACCATTGCCTGTGCCAAACGCAATTCTCAGGCACGGATGATTGGTGTCGACCTTTGGAGCAAGAACTATGCGTATAACCGTAGCGTTTGCGAACACAATGCGCGCCTGGAAGGCGTCAGCAATGTCAGTTTTTGCACTGGTGATGCACGCAGGCTGGATTTTTCCGACGAATATTTTGATGCTGTGACCAGCAACTTTGTTTATCATAACATCCCCACTGAGGATCATCAGGCGTTGCTCTTGGAAACGCTGCGCGTGTTGAAAAAAGGCGGCCTTTTTGTGCTTCATGACATCATGCCGCGCAGCAAGTATGGCGACATGGAGGCGTTTGCGGCGCAGCTGCGTGCTCTTGGCTATGAAGAAGTGCAGCTGATTGAGACCACGAACGGTCTCTTTACCAGCCGTGGCAAGGCCGCGCTCATGCGCATGGATGGTGCTAAGCTTTTAATAGGAAGAAAATAGAAAAACAGCCCTCGCTTTTGATGAGCGAGGGCTGTTTGCGTCAGCGCACAGTGGTTTTGCGGTAGATGTGGTACATGAGCGGCAGAAGCAGAAGGGAAAGGATGCCGTAAAGAACAAAGAGGATCGGCACAGACCCGGTGATGTGCCCGAACACACTGTAGAGGTTGAAATCGTCCAGTACCTGGCCAAGCTGCAAAAGCTGATCGGGCAGCAGGCCAAGGATGCTCGGCAGCACTTCCCAGCTGGACAGCAGGCTGTTGAGAAAATTGGCGGCGAGCACGAGCACATAGGGCACAATTACGCCTGCAATCTGGGAGCCGCTGGCGGCGCTCACAAACATGGCAAGCAGCGAAAGAAAGAGGATGCCAAGGTAGCCGCCAACGATGGTGAGAAGATAAGTCTGCCCGATGGTAATGTTGTAAAAGGCTTTCCATTTTAACAGCTGAAAAGCACTTTGAGCACCGTCGGAGCCGAGCAGGAGCAGCAGCACCGCCGTATAGACCGCAATGGCGAGCCAGTAAAGCAGAGTCACGGTGGATAGCCCGGCGACGATTTTTGCGCGGACAGCCTTATTACGGCCCATGCAGCTGGAGAAAAAGATGGCGTCGGCTTTCCAGCGGTGTTCGCAAGGGAAGATGCCGGAAACCAGAAAGACGATGACAAACATCAGAAAGAGGATCAGTGTAGGGGCGTAATAAATGAGCGTGTCCCACCCTTCTTTGTAGCTGTTGACCAGGGGTGTATCCAATGCTTCGTAATGCTCGATGAGATAGGATTGTTCAGCGGGGGAAAAGTTTATGTCCGGTCGGGCGAGCCAGTCTTTCAGATTTTGCACACGACGTTCATAGAGCTGCCCGACTTCGTCGGGATCGACGCTGTCAATGAGAAAGTAGTTGTAATTGTTGAAGCCTTCGAAGGTTTGAGCGATCAGGTTGCGAATTGTTTCATAACCCTGGGTGTGGGAGTAGGCGGCGTTTTGGCGTTGCACATCGTCGGATTGGTAGTCGTCGGAGGCGATGATCGTCTGGTTGACGGCAACCGCTTTGCGCAGCATGGTCTCGTCGATGGGGCCACTCCATTCTGCTTGGGTGTCGCGCAAAGCGCGGGCTGCCGCCGTTCCGCTCAGGGAATCGCCATTGGCGTCGGTGTAGGACACGTGCAGGGTGGCCGCGTAGCAAATCACCGCCAGACCAATCGCCAGCACAAGCAGCGCCACCTTGCCGCCGGTGCGGCAAAAGATTTTTTTCAGCTCATAACGTCCCATTGTCGTCGCCTCCTGCTTCGCCAAAGTGATAGAGAAAAACATCTTCCAATGTCGCTGTTTCAAGCATGGCATCAGGACCAGGCTTGACCGGTGACACGATGCGCAGTTCGGCGCTGTCGTGCCCTGCTTTGATATTCGCCACTTTGAAGCGCGCTGCATAGGCGGCGACGTCGTTTCGCGGCACTGTGAGCCGCCACACCTGGTCGCGCATTGAACGGATCAGGTCCTCAGCGCTGCCTTGTTCGACGATGCGCCCGGCGTTCATGAGCCAGATCTCGCCGCAGGTGTACTCGACATCGCTGACGATATGAGTCGACAGCAGCACCAAGCGGTTTTCTGAGAGCTCGCTGATGAGGTTGCGGAAGCGGATGCGTTCGTTTGGGTCGAGGCCCGCCGTTGGTTCATCAAGGATGAGGATGCGCGGGTCGTTGAGCATGGCCTGCGCAATGCCGGCGCGCCGTTTCATGCCGCCGGAGAGCTTTTTCATCTTGCGTTTGGCGGCGTTGTCCAGGCCAACTTGGTGCAGCAGAGTGTGCACGCGTTCTTTGGCCACTGCTGGGCGCATGCCCTTGATGGCGGCGATGTAGAGCAGGTAGTCATGAACGGTGAAATCTGGGTAGAAACCAAATTCCTGCGGTAAGTAGCCGAGCAGGCTGCGATAGGACGCGTCCATCTTGAAAATGTCCTGTCCGTCGAAAGTGATTTGGCCGCGCGTGGGCGTCAGCAGGGTGCAGAGCATGCGCATGAGCGTGGTTTTGCCAGCACCGTTGAGGCCAAGCAGGCCATAGACGCCGGTGGTCATGGTCAGTGTGACACCATCCACAGCGGTGAAATCACCGAAGCGTTTTGTAAGATCAGTCATACAGAGTTCCATGTAAGGATCCCTCCCATTGTTTGGTTGATGCCGTCATCCAGCGATGGATGACAACTACAAGAAAAGCCAGACTGACGATAAACAACATCAGCCATATTGGCACAGTGATCGCTTGATAGAGGCGGTCGTTGAGCAGCAGCAGCCACCAGACGCCGCTGGTCAGCAGACAGACAACGATGGCGAAGGGGCCATTGCCGCGCCTGTCTGCGAGAATGGCAAAACAGAGGCCGGCGGTGACCGTCAGCGGCAGCAGAAACTGGGTCAGCAATGTAAAAAACGGGAGCGCGTAGACCCAGGCTGCGGCGCAGCAAAAGCCTGTGATCAGAACGATGTCTACCAAACCGAAAAGCAGCAGCCGCGCCGCGTAAATGTGGCGCAGTGAATAGTAGGTGGTGCATTCAATCTCTAAGCAGTCATAGGTGCGGTTCTTGGCACATTCGGGCACCAGCAGAATCACAAAGAGTGCTGCTGCAACGGCCAGGCTGCGGCAGAGTGTGAAGGCACTCAGGCTGGGCAGCGCCAGCGCCAGCGCTAGCAGCAGTGCGCCCTGTGCCAGCCACCAGCGTTTTTGAATCAGCTGCAGCTGCGCACGCAGAAAGATGTGGAATGGCAGCGGCGTTTCGGCTTCTGCCTGGATAAAACTGGCGCGTGCCGCGGCAATCGTGGCAGAAATATGCGTTTCCTGCACTGTTGGGGCAAAGCCTTGGGCATCGTTTTTAAGCAGTTCATTAAGTGTCATGGTTGACGGCCTCCTTTCCAAGTTGTTCGCTGAGCTGGATTTTTGCCTGACGCAGACGGTATTTTACCAGCGGCAGGCCGATTTCAAGCACGTCAGCAATCTCACGCAGTTTCAGTCCCTGGTAGTAATGCAGGATGATCACCTCGCGCTGCTCTGCAGACAGCTGGCCCAGCGCCCACTCCAGAAGCAAATGCGTGGTGGTGCTTTCCTCCTGATTGGTGTCAGTCAGATGGCTGGCAAGCTGGGCGTCATCTGTTGGCAGCGGCTGCTGTTTCTTCCACTGATTGCGGCAGAGATTGGCAGCGATGGTATAAAGATAGTTTTTGGTTTTTCCTTGGTAGCGGTATTCGGAGAGCTTGGCGAAAAAGCGGACAAAGGTCTCCTGCGTTAAATCTTCCGCCTCGCGCTGGTCGCTGCTGTGGAAGGTGCAATATTTGAGAATATCGCTGTAATATTTGCGCACAAAAGCGTCCAGCGCCGCTTCATCGCCTTGTTTCATTTTTCGGATGATGAGAAAATCAGTGTCCACGATGCCCTCCTTTCACCTGAGCAGTCAAAACGTTTTGGCAAGCGATTCAACATCGCGCTCTACTTATCATAACAATCGAGACTGGAAAAAAGATAGGCGAAATATAAAAAAACAGCCAGCGCTCTTATCGATGAACTTCGGTAAGAGAGCTGGCTGTTGCTTACAAAAAAAGAGCTGTCACTGATGCGACAGCTCTTGTGAGGATGAATTATTTGCCGTGCTTGATGGATGTGAGAAGACCACCTTCGAGCAGGAGGCGTTCCTGACGTTCGCCAAGTTCGAGGGCGAGTTCGTAGGTCTTGCCGGTGTTTTCGTTCTTCACGGTTACGCTGCGTGCCTTGACCTGTGCTGGCAGATCAGAGAAGCTGAGCACATCGCCGAGGTTGAAGTCGTCGTAGTCGGCTGGATTTTTGAAGGTCAATGGCAGGATGGCGTTGTTGATGAGGTTTGCTTTGTGGATACGTGCAAAACTCTTGGCAATAACGGCCTTGACACCGAGATAGAGTGGTGCGAGGGCTGCGTGTTCACGGCTGGAACCCTGGCCATAGTTTTCGCCAGCAACGATGACTGGTGCGTATTCTGTGCCTTGCATTTCCTGGCAGCGGCTTGGGAAATCTGCATCGGAAGGGGTGAGGCAGAAGTTTGCCAGATGAGGAATGTTGGAACGGAATGGCAGCAGTTTGGCGTTGGAAGGCATGATGTGGTCAGTGGTGATGTTGTCTTCCAAATAAGCGGCAACTTTGCCGGTGAAGGTTTCAGGAACAGGTTCACCCAGTGGCACGCCCTTGATGTTTGGCCCTTTGACCAGTGGGGTGTGGCCGATCTTTTCATCGCTAGGGAAGATGAAGAGGTGGTCGTCACGGTCATAACGTTCAGGAACCTGAATGCCTTCCAAGCGGGTGTCGCCGGCAGGGCTGGTTAATACGCCAGTGATGGCAGAGATGGCTGCCGTTTCAGGGCTGACGAGGTAAACCTGAGCGCTCTTGGTGCCGCTGCGGCCAAAGAAGTTGCGGTTGAAGGTACGCAGGCTGATACCGTCGGTGTTAGGGGCCTGGCCCATGCCGATGCAAGGACCGCAGCCGCATTCGAGGATACGGGCGCCAGCTTCGAGGAAGATGGAGAGAATGCCATCAGAAGCCATCTGCTTAAGGATGGTGCGGGACCCTGGAGAAATAACGAGGCTGACGTTTTCAGCAACCTTCTGACCTTTGAGGATGGCCGCGCAGCGTGCCAGATCCAGGTAGGAAGAGTTGGTGCAGCTGCCGATGGCAACCTGATTGATCTTCATGCCGGCAAGGCTTTCAACGGTGACAACCTTGTCTGGGCTGTGTGGGCAAGCGGTCATTGGTTCCAAGGTGGAGAGGTCGACGTTGATGGTCTTGAAATAAACAGCATCATCGTCGGCAGCCAGTGGCACCCACTGATCGCCGCGGCCCATGGAATCCATGTAAACCTTGGTGTTTTCATCGCTAGGGAAGATGGAGCAGGTAGCACCCAGTTCAGCACCCATATTGGTGATGGTTGCACGTTCAGGAACGGAGAGGGTGGCTACGCCGTCGCCGGTATATTCATACACTTTGTTGACGCCGCCTTTAACGGTTTCCTGCTGCAGAACATAGAGAATGATGTCTTTTGCAGAAACACCGGTGCGCAGTTTGCCGGTCAGGCGTACTTCGATAACGTCTGGGCAGGTGATGTAGTAGCTGCGGCCAGCCATAGCTGCGGCAACATCAACACCGCCGGCGCCAATAGCGATCATGCCGAGGCCGCCGCCAGTAGGGGTGTGGCTGTCAGAGCCGATGAGGGTTTTGCCAGGAATGCCGAAGTTTTCAAGATGCACCTGATGGCAAATGCCGTTACCTGGGCGGCTGTAGGTGATGCCGAAGTTTTCAGCAGCGCTCTGAATGAACAGGTGGTCGTCAAAGTTTTCAGGACCGCTCTGCAGCATGTTGTGGTCGATGTAGGCCACAGAACGTTCTGTTTTTACACGGTCAATGCCCATTGCTTCCAGTTCCAGGTACGCCATGGTACCAGTGGAATCCTGGGTGAGGGTTTGATCGATGCGTAATCCGATTTCGTTGCCCGGTTTCATTTCACCATCGGTGAGATGGGCAGCGAGAATTTTTTCTGTCAATGTAGGCATGGGTTTCCTCCTTGTGGTAATCCTAGAATAAAATAATTATACGCTTTCTTGAATTTCCTTGCAAGATGGGTGACAGTGGTTTACGCTAAATGCAATGATGGTCGTTGTGTGGCAAAGGAGGTGCCGGTTCGTGTGGAGAAAACTGCTGAATGTGATCTTCCCCAATCCCAGCATGTGTGTGCTCTGTGAAAAAAGAACGGAAACGCTGACTGTTTGTGAGGCGTGTTTGACACGCTGGCGGCGCTTTGCCGAGCTGGAAGGACAGTGTCGGCGCTGCGGGCATTTTGGCTCGCGAGCACCGGTTTGTGACACGTGCCGCGATTGGCCGGCATATTACTTGGGCAATACTGCTTTCCTTCCTTATACAGATACGGTGCGTGAGGCCATTCTGCGCTTTAAATATCACGGCGAGCCATGGCGGGCGGAAGGCTTTGGCGTGCTCGCTGCGTATTGGCCAGCGCCGCTGGTTGATGCGATCGTTCCCGTGCCGCTGCATAAAGCGCGCCTGCGCGAGCGCGGCTATAATCAAAGCCTGCTCTTGGCGCGCGAGCTGAGCCGCGCTTGGCAGCTGCCATTGCACGACGACTGGCTGCTGCGTGTGGTCAACACGCGTCACCAGGTTGGGCTATCGAAGACGGAGCGTATGCAAAACGTGGCTCAGGCTTTTGCCGTGCCTGAGAAGAAACAATCGCTGATTCGCGGCCAACGTGTGCTTCTCGTGGACGACGTCATGACGACAGGCAGCACTCTGCTCGCATGTGCACGTGCGCTGCGCCGTGCTGGTGTCAAGCAGGTGCAAAGTGTGACATTGGCGAGCGCACTGCGCTAATATGCACGGTATGCAGCGCTTTATGCATAGACATTGCTAATAGATTGCTGAGAGACGGTAAAAAACCTTAAATTATGCTGAGAATGGTCAGAAAGTGATTGAAAAAATATACACGTCGCTCTATAATAACCGTATATGTTTTATCTATTACAAATTAGAGGAGAAGAGATATCATGAAAAACAAAAAGTGGATAGCTATGTTGTTAACAGCTGCTATGGCTGTTACGCTGTTGGCTGGCTGCGGTGGCGGCAGCAACGATGCTGCTTCTGGCAGTTCAGCTGCTGAAGGCAGTGCCTCCAGCGAATCTTCCAACGTTGTCGTTGTAGGGACCAACCCAACCTTCGCACCATTCGAATATCAGGATGACGAAGGCAACATGACCGGTTTTGACCTTGACCTGATGCAGGCCATCGGTGAAGATCAGGGCTTCGATGTAGAATTCAAATCCATGGAATTTGATGCTTTGATCGGTGCGCTGACCACTGGCCAGATTGATGCCATTGCTGCAGGCATGAGTTTCGACCCTAAACGTAACAATGTTCTGTTCTCTGACCCATACATGGATGCTTCTCTTGGCATCATGGTTGCAGCGGACAGTGACATTACCGGCGCTGACGATCTCCAGGGCAAGACCGTTGCTGCTCAGATCGGTACAACTGGTGCAGATGAAGCAACCGCTCTTGAAGAAGCTGGTACCGCTACTGCAAAATTGCTTGACAACTATAACACCTGCGTACAGGATCTGCTGACTGGCGGCTGCGATGCGATTATCATCGACATTCCAGTTGCACAGTCCTATCTGAAGGATCATGCAGATGAAGTGAAGCTTACCGGCGAACCATATTCTGCTGATTACTATGGCATTGTTGTTGACGAAGACAATCAGGCACTGCTTGATAAGATCAATGCAGGTCTTGCCAATGTCATCGAAAACGGTAAGTTTGATGAACTTTGCGCGAAATATGAACTGGATGTTCCAGAATCCGTGAAGGATGGCAGCGCAAAAGATGCCGTTGCTGATATCATGAGCGGCGCTGAATAATATTTTTAACAAGTGAGATAAGAATGAGATGCAGAGATAACTGCATCTCATTCTTTGCGTTTATTCCATAAAGGAGGATAAAATGGGCGATTTTTTTACAGCATTTTTTGATGTGCTGCCTAAGCTTATTCCAGGCGCTGGGACCACTTTGTTCCTCACGGTCTGCGGCGTTTTCTTCGGAATCATCATTGGTCTGCTTATGGCACTGATGAAGATGGGCCGAAATCGTGTGCTCAAAGCAATCGCGAATGTTTATATTGAAGCGCTTCGCGGCACACCACTTTATGTACAGATTTTCTTATGGCATTTTGGTGTGGCGAGCATCATCGCCGAATTGTTCTTTAATGGCAAGTTCAGTTTCCCACTGCTGGTTACAGGGATTGTGGTGCTGTCATTGAACAGTGGTGCTTATGTGGCCGAAATTTTCCGTGCCGGGATTCAAGGCGTCGATAAGGGACAGGTGGAAGCAGCGCGTTCTTTGGGCATGACGCATAAACAGGCCATGCGCCTGGTTATTTTGCCTCAGGCCTTTAAGCTGGTTATTCCACCACTTGGCAATGAATTTGTTATGTTGCTCAAGGATACATCTCTGTTGGCTGCGATTGGGTTGTCTGAAATCATGAAACGCGGGCAGATTTATACTTCTGTTCATTTCGAACCATTCCCAACCTATGTTGCTGTTGCCTTGGTATATCTTGTATTGACGTTGACCTTTACGCGTATCATCAACTGGTATGAACGCCGTCTGCAGACGGACAAGCGCTGATCATTAGGAGGTTATTGAACAATGATCGAAATCAAAGACTTACACAAATCCTTCGGTGACTTGGAAGTCCTTAAAGGCATCACCGAAACCATCAAAGATGGGGAAATCGTCTCCATCATCGGACCATCCGGTTCCGGTAAGAGTACCTTCCTGCGCTGCATCAATCTGCTTGAAGAACCAACCAGCGGACATATTATCATCGATGGCCAGGAAATCACCGATCCAAAGACCGACATCAATAAAATGCGTGAAGACCTCGGCATGGTGTTCCAGCGCTTCAATCTCTTCCCTCATAAAACTGTGCTGGAAAATATCACCCTGGCGCCAATCAATGTCAAAGGTATTGCGCAGGCAGAAGCTGAAAAGACTGCGCGTGAACTGCTGCAGCGTGTTGGCCTCTTGGACAAGGCCGACAGCTATCCAGCAGCACTTTCTGGTGGTCAGCAACAGCGTGTGGCCATCGCTCGTGCATTGGCAATGCATCCAAAAATCATGCTCTTTGATGAACCAACATCCGCTCTTGACCCAGAAATGGTTGGCGAAGTATTGGCGGTTATCCGTCAGCTCACTGAAACAGGTATGACCATGCTGATCGTTACCCATGAAATGGGCTTTGCGCGCGAAGTATGTGACCGCGTGTTCTTCATGGATCAGGGTTACATCATGGAACAGGGCACACCGGAAGAAATCTTCAACAATCCAAAAGAACCACGTACTCAGGATTTTTTGGCGAAAGTTCTTTAATGAAAGCAAAGCGACTGTCATTTGTGGCAGTCGCTATTTTTATAACAAGGAGGCGATACCATGGAACTCTTATTGGTAGAGGACGATGCTGTGATCGCATCGGGGCTGGTCTTTGCGCTTGAGCAGGAAGGCTACGGGGTGCAGCATGCGGCAACGGTGAAGGCGGCGCAGCAAGCGCTGGCAGAGGCGCCTGTCGATCTGGCGATTGTCGACATGCAGCTGCCGGACGGCGATGGCTTTGCCGTAGGGGAACAGGCGCTGGCACAAGGGGTGCGAGTGATTTTTCTCACCGTCATGGACGATGAGGCGCGCATTGTGCGCGCGCTCGATCAAGGCGCCGCCGATTATGTGACCAAGCCGTTTCGTCTGCGGGAGCTGCTGGCGCGGGTGCGCCGGGCACTGCCGCAGCAGGAAACGGTATTGAACCTGGGCAGGGCACGCATCGATACAGCTGCCGTCCGGGTCACAGTGGATGGGCAGGACGTGGCGCTGACGGCGCTGGAGTATCGGCTCTGCCTGATTTTTGCGATGCATCGCGGACAACTGCTGACGCGAGCGCAGATTTTGGATCAGCTTTGGGATCAAAACGGCAATTTCGTTGAAGACAACACGCTGACTGTGTATGTGAAGCGGCTGCGTGAAAAATTGGGGGATGCAGTGACCATTGAAACAGTAAGGGGGCTGGGCTATCGTGTGGGTGCGTAAACAGGAGCTGGAGGCTTTGTCCAGCACATTGCGTCAGGCGATCAATGGTGAGCCGGTGGAATTTCGCGACAACCAGGAGGGCACCTTGTCGCTGCTGAAAAACGATCTGCACACCCTTGTGGCGCAGCTGGGCGCCGAGCGCGATGCCGCCAATGCAGCAAGGCTGGAATTTGCGGAATACATGGAGAACATTTCTCACCAGTTAAAAACACCGGTGACCTCGATGATGCTCATGGCTGATCTGCTTGAAAGTGCGCCGATGGAACGTCAGGAAGAATTCTTGACGAACATTCGCATGAGTTTAGCGCGCATGGATTGGCTGGTTGACACGCTGCTCAAGCTGGCGAAGCTTGACGCTGGAGCTGTACACTTTGAACAGCAGGCAGTGACGGCTCGAGAATTGCTGGATGCGGCGCTGGCGCCTTTGGCGATTTTATTGGATGTACAGGATCAACAAGTGACATTGACGGATGATGGTATTTTGCACTGTGATTGGCGCTGGACCGTGGAGGCCTTGACGAATCTTTTGAAGAATGCCTGCGAGGCCTCGCCTGCCGGCAGCACCATTGTTGTAGACTGCGGCGACAATCCGCTTTACGAATGGCTTTCGGTCCGTGATGCCGGTGCTGGCCTGTCACGGGCAGAGATGGCGTCGTTGTTCGTGCGTTTTGCCAGCTCTGCCAGCAAGAATGGCGTTGGCATCGGGCTGCCGTTGGCGTTGGCGATTGTGCGCGGTCAGCATGGCGATATTGATGTGGATGCTGGCGGACAGGGCGAAGGAGCCACTTTTACGATGAAGTTTTATCAGTGAGAAAATGTGCCGCCTTGTCACCGAATAGTCACATTGGCTTGGTAAGATACATCCATAGAGAAAACAGGAGGCGATGATTATGGCAATCCTTCAAGTGGAGGCCCTGACAAAAATCTATGGCAGCGGTGAGACAGCGGTGACGGCGCTGGACCACGTCAGCTTCAGTGTCGAAAAAGGTGAGTTCATCGCCATTGTCGGTGCATCTGGCAGTGGCAAATCGACGCTCATGAATCTGATCGGCGGCATCGACGAGCCGACCTCAGGCCGCGTTCTCATCGACGGTCAAGCCGTCTATGACATGAACGAAAGCGAGCGGGCCATTTTCAGGCGCCGCAATATTGGCATGGTGTTTCAGTTTTACAACCTGGTGCCGACGCTGACCGCGGCAGAAAACATCATGCTGCCTTATCTGCTCGACAAGCGCGAGCCGGAAAAAGCCAAGCTGAATGAGATTTTGGAAATGTGCGGGCTCACGGAACGCGCCCATCATCTGCCGAGCGCGCTTTCGGGCGGCCAGCAGCAGCGCGTGTCTTTGGGACGGGCGCTGATCAATGATCCGGCGTTTATCCTTGCCGATGAGCCGACCGGCAACCTGGACAGCCGCGCCAGCCGCGATGTGATGGCGCTGCTGCAGATGGCCAATCGGCGTTACAAGCAGACCTTGCTTCTCATCACCCACGACGAAAAGATCGCGCTCATGGCCGATCGCATTCTTACCATTGGTGATGGGCGGCTGCTGTCGGATGAGCTGTTGAAAGATCGGCGAAAGGGGGCGCGTTAAGATGCGCCTTTTTCTTCATCTGGCAAAGAGTCAGTTTCGCGTCAACCGTTTGCGGAGCTTTTGGACGGTGGTGGCGGTGGTGCTGGCAACGGCGCTCATCACCTGTGTGACCCATTTTGCTGCCAGTGGCGCGGCGATGATCCGCGAGAGCGTCGGCGGCGGACTGACGATGTACAGCACCATGTATGTGCGGGTGCTGGTGGTGCCGGCAGTATTTCTCAGTGTGTTGATTATGGTCATGGCGGTTGTGGTCATCTCAAATGTTTTTCGCGTTAGCGCCAGTGCGCGCACAGCAGAGTTTGGCACATTGAAGTGCGTTGGCGCAACACCAGCGCAGATTCGCAAGACGATGCTCTGGGAAGCGGCGCTGCTCGCGCTCATCGGCATTCCTCTTGGCCTTTTGCTGGGATTGGGGCTGACAGCAGGCGGCATCGCTATTGCCAATCATTTCTTTGATGAATTGAACGCCCTCACGCATATCATGCTAAAAACAATGACCTTTCATCTGCGCTTTGTGCTTTCACCGCTGGGGCTTCTGCTGGCAGTGGTGCTTTCTTTGCTGACGGTGCTCATCAGCGCCTGGCTGCCAGCACGCAAAGCTGCCAGGCAGAGTGCCATCGCCAGTGTGCGCGGCCGTGATGCGGTGAAGATTCGCGCACGCCGCAGCCATCAGTGGATGGACGCACTGGTGATGCGTGTCTTTGGTCCCGAGGGCTTGCTCGCTCATAAAACGCTGACGCGCAGCCGCCAGACTTTTCGTACCACGGTGGCAGCGCTGGCCGTGGCTGTGGTGCTTTTCGTATTCATTGGCTTTCTCTGGCATCAGGCTGGCACCTTCAACGCGATGATGACAACAGACGATGGCTATACTGTGACGGCCGATTATCAATCCGCCATGATCCATGACGACACTGCGTATGCGGCGCCGATCACCAGCACGCTTGGCGATGCCATCACTGGTGAGCTGGCGCGCTACGACGGCGGCACCGATGTGTTTGGCTTCGGCAATGACTACGAACGTTACGATGTGACGCTGGATACCGCATCACTGACGCCGGAGATTCGTTCCTACTATGAATTGGAAGGACAAGCGACAGCGGCCTTCGATGTGGAGTGCATTGTTTTGGACCAGCAGCATTACCAAGCGCTGTGCGCGCAGGCAGGGGTGCCCGTGGGAAGCGTTCTGCTCATTAACAACGACCGTCTCAACATCAAAGGCTACAGCACCGACACGGTCTTTTTCAAGAAGGTGCCTCAGTCGCTGAAGCTCGAAGAAACCGACGGCACAACCACGGAAGTGACGATTGACGCCGTGCTGGATGCTGGCGACGTGCCGGACGTGCTCTATTATCCGAACACCAATCCGGTGCGCTTGATTCTGCCGGAGATGACGCTACGCCAATACAGTTGGCAGGCGGCGCCGGCAGACATGCAGGGGTTTATGGCGTACGCCGAGCAAGTGCTCAGCGAACATTTTCCAGACCAGAGCCGTGACAATTACATGGAAAATGGCTACAGCGCCCGCGTCTATGCGACCGAGGATTATTTCAAGGTTATGAATATCGCCATTGTGCTGGCGCTGGTTTTTCTCGCCTGCTTCTGCGGGCTGCTCATGCTCATTGGTTTCACCAATGTGGTGAGTACGTTGTCTACGAATGTACTCATGCGTTCGAGCGAATTTGCGGTGCTCCAGAGCATCGGCATGACGCCGGAGGGCTTGCGGAAAATGCTTGCGCTTGAGAGCATCCTCTGCAGCCTGCGGGCCATGCTCATCGGCGTGCCGCTGGGCGTGCTCTTGACGTACCTTGTGGCGCTGCCGGTGCGCGCCGCATTCCCTGTGCCGTATCATTTTCCGCTGCTGCCGATTTTTCTTTGCTGCGCGGGCGTGCTGGCGCTTACGCTTTGCATCACCACGCTGGCTGCGCGGCGCCTGCGGCGGCAGAACATCATTGCGCGCATTCGCGCTGGGCAGCGCCTGTATTAGTTGCCACAAGCGGCCGCATCGTTTCGCGATGCTGCCGCTTTTTCTTTGTCCGTGCCGCGCGGCTTGCAACCGCTGGAAAAATTGTTTATAATAAACAGAGCTGAGTATATAGGATCGGCAAATCTATGAAGAAGGAGGAAATTGTTATTTCTAAGCAAAAACCAAAAGATGGCGTCAAGATCATCCCACTGGGCGGACTTGAAGAGATTGGGAAGAATATGACAGCCGTCGAATATAAGGATGAGATCATCGTCATTGACGCAGGAATGTCCTTTCCAACGGAAGATCTGCTGGGCGTAGATTGTGTGATTCCGGATATCACGTATCTGACGACGAACAAGGAAAAGGTTAAGGGCATTGTTCTCACCCACGGCCATGAAGACCACATCGGTGGCTTGCCGTATGTTTTGCGAGAGCTCCATGTGCCTGTTTACGGCACACGCCTCACGATTGGGCTGCTCGAACCGAAGCTCAAGGAGGCACGCAACCTCGGCAAACAACGATTGGTGGTCGTCAAGCACGGCGAACCGTTTCGCATCGGTCACATGGAGGTTGAACTGATCAAGACCTGCCATAGCATTCCGGATGCGAGCGCTGTTGCCATTCACACGCCGTTGGGCGTTATTTTCCATACGGGGGATTTTAAATTCGACCAGACACCGGTGGATGGAACCACGACCGATTTCCAGCGCATTGCGGAAATCAGTGCCAAAGGGGTGCTCCTGATGATGAGCGATTCCACCAATGCGACCCGTCCAGGGTTCAGCATGAGTGAATCGTCCATCGGCGAGACGTTTGACAAGTTGTTCCCTCACATTTCTGGGCGAATCATTATCGCAACCTTTGCGTCAAATGTGCATCGTTTGCAGCAAGTGCTGAATGCTGCTCATGCCAATCGCCGCAAAGTGGTGATCACTGGCCGCAGCATGGTCAACACCATCAACGTTGCGAGTGAGTATGGATACATCAATGTGCCACCAAACACCTTGATCGAGATGGATGAAATGCGTCAATATCCAGACAACCAGCTGGTGATTCTCTGCACAGGCAGCCAGGGTGAACCTATGGCGGCACTGTCACGCATGGCGATGAATGAGCATCGTCAGGTGCGCATTGGCGCTGGCGACACGGTTATTTTCTCGGCCAGCCCAATTCCAGGCAATGAGAAGCTCATCAGCAAAGTCATTGACATGCTCTTCAAACTCGGTGCTGATGTTATTGACAACACCGACCAACGTGTTCACGTTTCTGGACACGCCGCCCGCGAAGAGCTCAAGATGATGCTTAATCTCGTAAAACCGAAGTATTTTATGCCTGTACACGGCGAGTATCGCATGCTGTTGTCGCATGCAAAGCTTGCCAAAGAGGTGGGAATCCCATCGGAGAACATCATCGTTACTGAAAACGGCCACGTTGTTTTAGCCACACAGAACCGTGTCGGCCTTGCAGGAAAGGTACCTGCTGGTCGTGTGCTGATCGATGGCTTGGGCGTTGGCGATGTTGGCAATATCGTCTTGCGCGATCGCCGTCAGCTGTCACAGGATGGGATCTTTATCGTCGTGGTGACGATCGACCGCAAGAACAAGCGTGTCGTTGCTGGGCCGGATCTTGTGTCCCGCGGCTTTGTTTATGTGCGTGAAGCCGATGAATTGATGACCGATGCCCGCGCACGTGTCGAGAAAGCCCTCGACCAATGCATGAAAGACGGTGTCACCGACTGGACCAGCATCAAGCAGGCCCTGCGCGATGTGACAGGGAAGTTCTTGTATGAACGCACCCGCCGCCGTCCGATGATCCTGCCGATCATCATGGAAGAAAGTTGATGTGTAACCTCGTTTGTTCCTGTGGAATGAGCGAGGTTTTTGATTATCTGCAATAAGGAGGCTGTGAAGATGGAATGTCGATTGGGACTGATCCAGCTGGCTGCTGGAGACGATAAGACAGCCAATCTCCAAGCGGCGCGCCGAGAGATTGACCGTGTCGTTCGCAAGGGCGCGGAACTGGTGATTTTGCCGGAAATGTTCTGCGTGCCGTATGAAACGTCGCGTTTTGCCGACTATGCCGAAGCCGAAGGCGGCGAGGCCCAGCAGATGCTGGCGGCCGCTGCCAAGGAAAATGGCTGCTGGCTGGTGGGCGGATCGATTTGTGAAGAAGAAAATGGCCATTATTACAACACCAGTTATGTGTATAATCCGCAGGGCGTTTGTGTGGCCAAACATCGTAAGATGCATCTGTTCGACATCGATATTGAAGGCGGACAGTATTTTAAGGAAAGCGATGTTCTGTCGCCGGGCACGTCTCTCACTGTTTTTGATACACCGTGGGGACGCGTAGGCTTGGCGATCTGCTTTGACATTCGTTTTGCGGATATAGCAGCGGCGATGGTCGATGCTGGTGCACAGCTGCTCATTTATCCTGCGTCGTTCAATATGTCCACAGGGCCGCGCCACTGGGAGCTGTTGTTCCGAGCCCGGGCCATGGATGGGCAGTGTTATGCTGTTGGCGTGGCGCCGGCGCGTGATGAGAACGCCAGCTACGTGTCCTGGGGGCACAGCATGGTGGTCAACCCATGGGCAGAAGTGGTCTGTGATCTTGGCACAGAGCCAGAGACACGCGTGGTGACGATTGATTTTGACATGGTTCAGGCGGTGCGGCGGCAGATTCCGCTGGGCCGTCAGTGAGAAAGGAAGACAATCACATGAAATACAGTTTTGGATTTATCGGCTGCGGCAACATGGGCCGCGCCATGCTGGCTGGTGCTTTGAAAGCTGGGCTGACCACGCCGGACCGCGTGGCAGTGCATACCAATACGCCGGCCCATCAGCAGGCACTGGCAGAGGAGTACGGCGTAGCTGTGTCAGAAGCCAACCGTGCCTTGGCGAAAGAATCGGAGATCATCGTGTTGGCGGTGAAGCCGAACATTTACAAGCAGGTGCTTTTGGACATTCGCGGCGTGCTCGAGCCAGGCCAGATCGTGGTGGCCATTGCACCAGCTTACAGCATCGCTTCTATTGCTGCCCTGCTGGATAACCCAGGTGTGCGCATCGCGCGTGCCATGCCAAACACGCCGGCGCAGATCGGCCAGGGCATGGCAGGGCTCTGCTTCTCTGAGAATATGCTGGAGGAAGAACGCGCCGCAGTAACACGTTTCTTTGAAAGCTTTGGCAAGGTGGCCATTGTGCGTGAAGATGTGATGCATGCGGTGGGATCTGTCAGCGGCTCTTCGCCGGCCTTTGTGTACATGGTCATCGAAGCCATGGCAGAAGGTGCCATCAAACTTGGCATCCCAGCCAAGGATGCCTACACGTTCGCAGCACAGTCGGTGCTGGGTGCAGCGGCGCTGGTGCTGGAAAGCGGTGAACATCCTGCCGTGCTGCGCGATGCTGTTTGCTCAGCCGGCGGCACCACCATCGCCGGTGTGGCGGTGCTGGAAAAGCAGGGCATGAAGGCAGCGCTGATCGATGCCATGGATGCATCCTCGGAAAAATTCCTTGCCATGGAGGCACAGGCAGCTGCTGATTTGGCATAATCGCATCAGAGTGAGAGCGGCGCAAAACACACGCGGTTTTGCGCCGCTTTTTGACGCGCTGCGGCGGTGGAAGGCGGACAAAAAATACGGTCTGTCTTTCATTCGCCGAGCGGTTGTGTTATAATTTTCCCATTAACTGTTGTTGTTTAGAATCGAGAGGAAGTTGATAACGTGTCAGAAACCATTAAAGAATTAGCAGCAAAAATCAAGGCCTGCGATTGCAGCCAGCCATATATTTACGTCAGCTATTCTACCCGTGACGGCGCCAATGTTTACGCCGATGTCATCGCACTGCAGGAAGCTGGCAAAAATCTTTGGATCGACGTTGAATCCAACATGACCGGAGACGGCTACAACAGCACCATCTTTGGTGCCATCGCCAACCTCAACTGCAAAGGCGTGCTGTTCTATCTCAGCGAAGAATCCATGAGTTCTGCGCAGTGTGCCAAGGAAGTGGCTTACACCAAGAGCCATGCCGTCACCGATGAACGCGCTGCTCTGCCAGTGGTTGTCGTTGATCTTGATGAGGTGGACAACCTCGACATTGAAAAATATGTCAACGGCAAACTTTATGGTCAGTTCAAGGATGAATACCTCAGCGAAGCCGAAGCAGAACGTATGAAAAAATACCGCGATAAATACAACAACCGCGTCGACCATGTCGACACCAAATACAACCTCTGCGAAGTGATTCTCGATGTGCTCAAGGATCAGGAAGCCGGCCAGGTGCCATTCACCGAAGATGCTGGCGACCGTGTGGCCTACGTATCGAAGATGCTTTAATCTGCAGCCATCATTCAATCGGAAGACGCTTGCCGTCTTCCGATTTTTTTATGAACGGCAGCGCTCATTATTTCTCAAAAATGGCCAGCAAAGCACACATTTTCCTTGACGGCGCTCTGCCAATTCTGTATAATTGATATTCGGATATGGGTGTTTTCCCAGATCGAAACCGCCTGCGTCGGGTTGGAAAACGCAGCCCTGCTGCTACCTAGCCGCAGCGAGTATTCTCAGGGAGGAGTGAAAAAATGTACGCTATTATTGCAACTGGTGGCAAACAATACAAAGTTGAAGAAGGCCAGACTCTCGATGTGGAACTGCTCCACGCTGAAGCTGGTGAAACCGTAGAAATCGACTCCGTATTGATGCTCAACAAGGACGGCGAAATCGTTACCGGTAAGCCTTACGTTGAAGGCGCTAAGGTTAGCCTCAAGGTTGTTGAAAACGGCAAAGCACCTAAGATCGTTGTTTTCAAATACAAACCTAAAAAGAACTATCGCCGCAAAAAAGGTCATCGTCAGCCTTACACCCGCGTGACTGTTGAATCGATCGTTGGCTAATGATCCGAGTGACGCTTTACTATGACACAGACGAACGCCTGGCAGGTTATGAATTTTCCGGCCATGCAGAATCCGCCCCTTATGGCGAGGATTTGGTCTGTGCGGCGGCTTCCATCCTGGCCATTGTGACTGAGAACAGTCTGGCTGTGCAAGGGGTGCACTACGAAGCCGAACAAGACGAAGGCTATGTAAAATTGATGTTATCACCGATCGCGGATGATCGCGAAGCGCTCATCGCGGAAGCGGTGCTGAAAACGTTAGAAGTCGGAGCCAGCGCGCTGGCTGAGACATATCCGAACTACATCAAAGCAAACAGTGTTCATGTTTGAGGAGGTGGACAAGATGTTCAAACTCGATTTGCAATTATTCGCATCTAAAAAAGGGGTAGGTAGTACCAAGAACGGTCGTGATTCCCACTCCAAGCGTCTCGGTGCAAAGAAGAGTGATGGTCAGACCGTAAAGGCCGGCAACATTCTTTATCGCCAGAGAGGGACCAAGATCCATCCGGGCGCTAATGTTGGCAAGGGCGGCGATGATACCCTGTTCGCAAAGATCGACGGCGTCGTTCGCTACGAAAAGGGCAACAATAAGACCCTGGTCAGCGTTTATGCTGCTGAATAAGAAGAAAATGGGGGATGACCGCTCGGTCATCCCTTTTTGTTATTTATAAGAAAGAGAACAATCATGAAGCCAAACGAGATCGAAAAAATGCTCAGCGATGCCGAGTCTCGCGTGACTGCAGAAAAACATCGCCTGCTTTTGTGGAGCAACGGACGCTTGATTTCTGCACTGGCAGTGCTGGTGGGGCTGGTGTTCGGCATTCGCAATGACCTCCTGCCGGGTTACGTGCTGGCGGCGGCAGGGGTGATCTGTTTCTGCTACTTGGTGCATCGGTTCAATCAGCAGCAGGCCGCCATTGAGCTGGCGCAGAACCGCTTGCTGGTGCTGCAGCGCTATGATGCACGCTGCAAAGGGGAATGGTACGATTTTGCAGACGATGGCGCCAGTTATGTGCGAAAGGACGATTTTCTTTCCAGCGACCTTGATTTGTTCGGGCCGCGTTCGCTGTATCAATATATTTCTGTGGCGCACACCATCGGTGGACGCGATGCCTTGATGCGCCTGTTGACGCGTCCAAACCTCAAGCATATTGCAGAGCGTCAGGCGTCGGTGCTTGAGCTTTTGCGCGATGATGCCCTGGCGATTGATTTTGAAGCCCTCGGTCTTGCTAAGGATCGTCGGCGTGAAGAGGATGAGCGCAAGGCCGAAGCCAAACTGCGCCATTATGCCACCGGAAAAGGCAACAGCAGCGTGCCGCAGGTGAAGCTTCTTGCCTTGGGCATGCCAGCTATTACCTTGCTCTTGGTGGTGACAGCGCTTTTAGGTGTGACTTCCTGGATGATGGTGCTGTATTGTTTCTTCTTACAATTGATCGCGTCGGTGCTGCTTTCTGGCAGCATTCAAACCGAAAAAGAAAGCGTCATGGTGTTGGCACGGCGGCTCGGCCGCGCTGAAGAACGCATCAACGTGATTCTGTCGCCAGATTTTCAAAGTGCCTATCTGCGTGAGATGCAGCAGCAGCTGGCCAATGCCGGTGAAGGCATTCGCAGCCTCAATCGCATTGTTAGCGCTTGGCAGCTGCGTGAAAACTTCGTGCTGTATCTGCCACTGGTTGGGCTTTTGGCATGGGATTTCAACTGCTGCATGGCTTTGGATGGCTGGCGCAAAAAGTATGGCACATCGTTCGGCCTTTGGATGGATTGGCTGGGTGAAGTGGAGGCGCTGTATTCTTTGGGCACGCTGTCGCGCATGCGCCCTGATGAAACAACGGTGCCGGACATTGTATCCGGTGTGCCGCTGTTGGAAATGGCTGATGGCAAACATCCGCTGTTGGATCCTCGCACCGTTGTGGGCAACGATTATTGCCAGGGTGGGGACACCGTCATTATCACAGGCAGCAACATGAGCGGAAAATCGACCTTCATGCGTACCATCGCGCTGAATGCGGTGCTGGCCTATGCTGGCGGCACCGTCATGGCAAAACAGTTTCGCATCAGTCCGATGCGCATTTTCACATCCATGCGCGTGAGCGACGATGTCAGCGAAGGCATCAGTTCCTTCTATGGCGAAATTCTGCGCATCAAGCAAATGGTCAATTGGTCGCAGCAGCAACAGCCAATGCTGGTTCTTGTTGATGAGATTTTCAAAGGCACCAATTCGGCCGACCGCATCATTGGCGCGCAGGCGGCGATTCGCAAACTTTCGCGTCCATGGATGATGACGCTGGTGACCACCCACGATTTTGAACTCTGTGCCCTTGCCGATTCGCCAGAAGTCAACGGCAAAAACTATCATTTTGAAGAACATTATGAAGGCGACGTCATCGCCTTTGATTATAAGATCCGTCCGGGCCGCTGCAAGACCACCAATGCCAAGCATTTGATGCGCATTGCAGGCCTTTTGGACGATGAAGACCCTATGCAAGAAAAGGAGGATGCCCATGTTTTATGATTACGCAAAGGTCAACGTAAAGGCCGGTGACGGCGGCAACGGCATTGTTGCCTTCCGCCGCGAAAAATATGTGCCAAAGGGCGGTCCTGCCGGCGGTGACGGCGGCTGCGGCGGCTCCATCATTCTGCGCGCCGATGAAGGATTGCGCACCCTGATCGATTTCCGCTATCAGACCCACTATAAAGGCAAACGCGGGGAACATGGTTCCGGCGCCAAGCAGCATGGCCGCAGTGCCGATGACATCGTGCTGCGTGTGCCGGTAGGCACCGTGGTTCGCGATGCCGACACCAAAAAGCTGCTCGGAGACTTGCGTCACCACGGTCAGGAAATCGTGGTTGCTCAGGGTGGGCGCGGCGGACGCGGCAATGCCCGCTTTGTCAGCTCCACTCACCGTGCGCCGGCTTTTGCTGAAAATGGTGAAAAAGGCGAAGAACGCTGGATCACGCTGGAATTAAAACTCCTGGCCGATGTTGGTTTGGTTGGTTTTCCAAATGTTGGAAAATCAACGATCATTAGCCGTGTATCGGCGGCCAAGCCAAAGATCGCCAATTACCACTTTACCACCCTGGAACCAAACCTTGGCATGGTGCGCGTAGACGCTGGCCGCAGCTTTGTCATCGCAGACGTGCCTGGCCTTGTTGAAGGTGCTGCCGAAGGTGCCGGCCTTGGCCATCGTTTCCTGCGTCATGTGGAACGCACCCGCGTGCTGGTGCATGTGGTGGATCTTTCTGGTTCTGAAGGCCGCGATCCGCTCGATGACCTGGCCATCATCCGTGGTGAACTGGAACGTTATGCGCCACAGCTCAACGAAAAGCCAATGGTGATCGTTGCCAATAAGGTGGATTTAATGAGCGATGAGGACCGTGATGCGGCGTTGGCGCGGCTGCAGGAAGCGTACCCAGATGTGCGCATTTTCCCAATGAGCGCAGCCACCGATTCGGATTTGAACGACTTGGTGTATCATTTGGCCGATGTGCTGGATGCCATTGGACCGGTGGAATACAGCGAAGAAGATTTCGAACCTGTCGAAGAAGAACCAGCTAAGAAAAAAGAAGCACCGTTCCGTGTCATCAAGGTTGCCCCAGATGCTTACGAAGTGGTGGGGCCGGAAATCGAAGGCTTGGTCAATCGTACGCAGTTTGAACGCGATGAAGCTGTGGAACGCTTCATGAAGATTCTTGACAACATGGGCATTGAAAAAGCCCTGCGCGAAGCAGGTATTCAAGATGGCGATACTGTCATTGTTGGCCCGATGGCTTTGGATTATCTGGAATAAGCCATGGTTGCCGAATGGTTGTGGACACCGGTGCTACTTCTTCTTTTGACCGGGCTGGTGCTGCCGCTTTTGCGCCGCCGTCCGGTGGTGGTGCCGTTGGCGCTGCCAATGACTTTTTTGGCTGCTGAAATCGTGGTGTTCGAATGGCTGTGGCAAGACGGCTGGACCGCGGGTGCTCGCTGGACGGCTCTCATCTGCTTTGTCTTCGTAGGCTGTCTGCTGATCCAGCAGGCGTTTGGGCGCCGACGCTGGTTCATTTTTCGCGGCGGCGGCTTTCGCCAGGCCCCAGAAACCTATGACATGCTGGCACAAGCCATTCGGGAGAGCCTTCAGGATGCACAATTGCCGCCTGCGACGGTCATCTGCCGCAGTGATGGCTGGCTCGGCCTGACGCCGCTGGCGCCGGAAAGCGAGCAATTGCTCATCGATCATTTGAATGATGCGCTTGCTGATAGTAAATGGCAGCGGTTCGGATTGTGGCATCTCTTTTTTGGCGTGCAGTGGGCGGTGATGTGCGTGACACTGATTCGCCAGTTTATGGAAATCCGTGGAGGGGTATAGACATGGAATTGAATACAATATTGTTGATTCTGGCAGCGGTGCTTTTGGTAGCGAGTCTGCTCGTCAAAGGCTATGGCATGATGCAGCTGGCCAACAAGAACCTGCCGCAGGAAGAACGCATGGCGCGCTATAAGAAGACGATGCCGCTGACCTATCTCATGCTTCTGCCGGTGATCGTCATCGTGCTGTACCTGGTACTCAACAAATAGTCGATAAAATAGGTCGATTTGTCAGATAATGTTAACATTTTGTTGTTTATCAAACCCTTGTGCTTTATAATAGAAGCACAAGGGTTTTTTGATGGACTTTTGTTATTATTATACCTAAAAGAGGTGGTATCCATGATAAAGAGGCTATTGACGCTCGCTGTTTTGGTAATGGTGGCGATGTTATGCGTAACCGGCTGCGGCAACGACAAAAAATCGGCAGAACAGACCACTTTTGCCAGCAGCCTGTATGCTGCGAAGAACCCGTATATAGAAAACACCAGTGCGAACAACGACTTGGCGCGGCTGGTTGGCGTCAATTCTTATGGGAAATACACCCTGTCTGTACAGGATGATGAACATCCATATACACTGCAGATTCGCTTCATGTATCTCCATGGTGATACCGATTTGACAACAATGGACCAGAACATGGTCAATATTGCGACGCTTTTGTTGGCGCTGATCGATGACTGCGAACAAGTCAGCTGGAGTTATCCTGGTGATTCCGGCCTTGTTGAAGGCGCTGTCGGCGTCGATTACATCAACGAGACCCTGGGGACCGATGTGAAGGCGGCCGGTCAGGATGAAGCGTCTTTCACTGCGCTGTGCGATCGTCTCTATCCAGATAAAGCTGCATCAGCAGAGACGACCGACCAATAACAATGGAACAATAAAGGGGGACCGTTCACAACAGGGACGGTCCCCTTTCGCCTATGTGCAGCCGAATGGATCATTCAGAAAGGAGGATGCACCATGCTCTGGCTCACCAAGCTCAAAAAACGCCTGCCGTTCAGCAGAAAACGCGCGGTCAATAAAGCATTGCGCCGGCGCAAGCTGGAAAAATACATGCCGTACATCCTCTTTTTGCTTGGCGTTTTAGCCGTCATGGTTCTCATTGTGGCGCTGCTCATCATCAAGATTGGCGTGCCTTTCTACCAAACCATCACCGAGCCGAACGCAGCACGCGACTGGATTCTCTCCTTCGGCAAGTGGAGCTATCTGGTGCTTTTCGCGATCGTTTATCTCCAAGTGGTCATCGCTATTTTGCCGGGAGAACCTTTTCAAATTGCTGCCGGGCTGGCCTTTGGGCCGATTGTGGGTTCTCTGCTCAGCACGCTGGGCACCCTCCTGGCGTCCATCACCACCTTTCTGTTGACACGCATCTTTGGCTATAAGCTCATTGAATTCTTTTTCTCGGAGCGCACACGGTCAAAAATGGATCTGCGCGATTACAACGAAGAAAACATCGAGCGCATCGTTTTTATCGCTTTCCTCATTCCCGGTACTCCGAAAGATTTCCTCGCCTACGCCGTCGGCCTTACGCCGCTGTCACTGCTCACTTGGATTCGCATCACCGTCATCGCCCGCTTCCCGCCAATCATCATGGCAACCCTCGGTGGTCAGGCACTCAACAGCGGCAACTTTAAAACAGCTGCCGTCACGCTGCTCATCGGCAACGTCATCAGCTTGTTTGTTTATCTGATCTACGAAATTCACCACCGCTGGAAAAAACACCATGCGTAATCATGCAAAGTGCGCCTTCTTTTCGCTTGAAAAGAGGCGCGCTTTTGTGTGTAGGATGGCTGGGAGATGGGGATATTTTTAAAATAGTAGTGTCATTTTGGTAAGAAAATAAGATCTTTAATTGCAACCAAGCATCAAAAAAGCGCTGTCGCTTTTTGACATGCCCCCAATAATTTGGACATCCGAATTATTGGGGGTATTTCTATTGTCAAAATT
>OGDF01000179.1_pt1 | contig 98834 bp, 105 predicted proteins | sample 1570141 | NCBI WGS metagenome assembly OGDF01 (sample SAMEA4370581, study PRJEB24528) | human gut metagenome | reverse complement strand
AGGTGTTGAAGGACGTGTAGCTTATAAGGGAAGCGTAGAAGATACCGTATTCCAGCTGATGGGCGGTCTTCGTTCCGGTATGGGTTATTGCGGAGCAAAAGATATTGAATATCTGAAAGAGAACGGAAGATTTATCAAGATTTCTGCAGCATCTCTGAAAGAATCTCATCCGCATGATATTCATATCACAAAAGAGGCACCAAACTACAGCGTTGATGAATAAAAGCGGAACAGGCGGATTTCCCGAAAAAGGAATCCGCCTTTCTTTTTTGCACGCCGGCGGGAGTGAAAGCAGACTGCAATTATCGCATTTTACATTGGAGGCAGATATGTGGGAGAACGACAGAAGCCGAAGAAAAATGGCAGAGAGGAAAAGGCAAATTCAAAAAAGAATCACCGTATCGGCGAGTTTGGCAGCAGTTGTTTTGGTACTGCTTTTTGTCTTTTTCTTTCACAGGAACACCGGTACGAAAAAAATGACATACCAGAAGGCAGGGATGGATGCATGGGAGCAGTATGATATCGGAGATCCTGTAAAACAGGTTCCACAGCCGGAGCTTGATGTGCAGCTTCTGACTGTCAACGAATACTCCAGACCAGGGATTGCAACCGATGGAGTGCGTGGTGTGGTGGTTCATTATACGGCTAATCCAGGAAGTACCGCACAGAATAATCGGGATTATTTTGAAAGCCTCAAGGACACCGGAGAAAATCAGGTCAGCAGCAATTTTATCATCGGACTGGACGGAGAGATCATTCAGTGCATTCCGACAAATGAGATCGCCTATGCATCTAACAACCGCAACAACGATACAGTGTCCATTGAATGTTGTCATCCGGATGAGTCAGGAGCGTTCCAGGAGGTGACGTATCAGTCTCTTGTGGAGCTGGTTGCATTTCTGTGCGGAAAGTTTAATCTGACGATGGACAATGTGATCCGCCATTATGATGTTACCGGAAAAGACTGTCCAAAGTATTTTGTGGAGCATGAAGATGCATGGAATGCATTTAAAGAAGATGTGGCAAAGTATATTGAAGAAAATGGAAATTAATCCAAAAATCTGAACAGTAGAAATATGCAGCCATTATAAGAACAGGAAGAGAAGACAGGTATAGAAAGGAAAGGTATGGTTAAAGATATATATGAAAGTATTTGCAGGGGAGAAGATGTCCGGGCAAATCTGATCTGTTTAAAGCAGCTGATAGCAGATAAGAAAGAAAAAAGTGCATTTGCTTATATGCTGGCAGGCGATTTTCGAAAACTGGCAGCTCTATTAAAGGATAAAGACGCCAAGATACGGAAAAATGCAGCACTGATCCTCGGAGAATTGGAATCCGAAGATGTTCTTCCGTGGCTCTACGAAGCCTATGAGAAAGAAAAACAGCTCTTTGTCCGAGAGTCTTATTTAAAAGCGATGGAAAAACTGAATTTTTCACAGATGCTTCCCAAATTAAAGAAAAGACAGAAAACATTGCAGGAAGAACTGCTCTATGCGGCAGACGAGGGGAAAAAACATCTCCAGAAAGAAGCAGCCGTTCTTTCCCGCATGATCTTAAAATATGAAAAGCCAAAACATCATACATTCTGTGGGGGAAAGACGGAAGATGTGATCCTTTTGTGCAATCGGAATAACCGCCAGATCACAGCCAGACAGATCCAGACCGGTGAAGTCTCCATGCTTGCCGGAGGCGTTCGCATTCAGGGGGCAGATCTGCAGGAAATCGCGAAAATACGAACCTGGCAGGAGCTCCTATTTCCGCTTCACGGAAAAGGGGAACGGGAGTATACGGCGGAGGCGGCGGCACAGACGGTATGGAACACCGAGGTCATGGAACTGCTTCAAAGTCTGCATGAGGAAAAAGGAGCGTTTCTGTTTCGCATCGAGTACAAAGGTTCTCTGGATGAACGCAAAAAAAGCGAATTTGTGAAAAAAACGGCATCTTTGCTGGAAGAAAAAAGCGAACGGATGCTGATCAATTCCATTTCGGATTATGAAATTGAAATCCGCATTGTCGAGAGCAAAAAAGGTGGTTATCTGCCGTTCCTGAGGCTGTATACGATGGAAGATGAACGTTTTGCTTACCGAAAAGAGAGCATTGCCGCTTCCATTGCTCCGGTGAATGCAGCACTGATCATGCAGATCGCCGGAGACCATCTGAAAGAAAATGCACAGGTACTCGATCCGTTCTGCGGTGTCGGAACCATGCTGATCGAACGCAAGTATTTTCGTTCTGCCGATCCGTTGTATGGTGTTGATATCTATGCGGAAGGGATTCAGAAAGCAAGAGACAATACTGCGGTGACGAAAATGCCGATCCATTATATTGCCAGAGACTTCTTTACCTTTGAACATGACTATCTGTTTGATGAACTGATTACAGATATGCCGGCTTCCGCAGATGAAGCATTCTATAGGACATTTTTTAAAAAAGCAGAAACGCTTTTAAAGAGAGGAGCTGTTCTTGTGCTGTATAATCGTCAGGGAACACTACTTGAAGAAATGTGCCGCAGACAGAATAATCTTACGATACTGAAGACGGCAGTGCTGAATGAACGGCAGAACAGTAAAGTAGTGGTCGCAAAACTGCAGGAGGCGTAAAATGGAACATGTAAAAAAACGAGAAGAAATTTCAAAAGAATTTACCTGGGCACTGGAAGATTTATATCAGGATCAGGCAGCATGGAGTGAAGATCTTGAAAAAATCCGAAAACTGGCACAGGAGCTGTATTCCTGCAAAGGAACGCTTGTGGAAGGTGCAGAAAATCTGAAAAAGGCACTGAATTTTTACAGTGAACTGAATCAGAGATTTGAAAAAGCATATGTATATGCAAATCAGCTTCTGCATCAGGATATGGCAAATGGCGAAAGCCAGAAATGTTCCGGGCAGGTACAGGTGCTGATGAATCAGGTCAATGAAGTGTCCGCCTTTCTGGAGCCGGAGATTTTGAAGATTCCGGATGAAAAATTAACGGAGTATCTGGCGGATGAGCCTTTCTCGGAATATCGACGATTTTTGGAAGAAATCCTGCGAACAAAAGAGCACAGTCTCAGTGAAGAGAAAGAAGAACTTCTGGCAAGGGTAAGTGAACTTGGCCGTGCCCCTTCTAATATTTACGGTATGTTTAATAATGCAGATATTACCTTTCAGCCGGTAAAAGATGAAAATGGAAATGAGCAGCCGCTGACGCAGGAACGCTATGTACATTATCTGGAAAATAAAAACAGAGAGATCCGAAAAGAAGCGTTTACAAACCTGTATAGCGGCTACAAAGGGTTTGCAAATACGATTGCGGCCGTTTTTGATGCAAATGTGCGTCAGGCAGCTTTTTTTGCAAAAGAACGCAAATACAGTTCTTCTCTGGAAGCAGCACTGGATGGCGGAAATATTCCAATCAGTGTTTATACTAATTTGATTCGCACCGTAGAAGAACATCAGCAGCCGATGCAGCGTTATCTGGAACTGAGAAAAAGGCTGCTGGGCGTAGAACAGCTTCATATGTATGATGTCTATGTTCCGATGATTGAAAAGACCGAGAAAAAATATTCTTTCGAAGAGGCAAAACATATGGTGCTGAATGCACTTTCCGTTCTTGGAAGCGAATACACAGGCCTGCTTGAGAAAGGATTTCATGAGCGTTGGATCGATATTTATGAAAATGAGGGAAAGCGTTCAGGAGCCTATTCCTGGGGAGCTTATGGAACGCATCCGTATGTCCTTCTGAACTATCAGGGAAATTTAAACCATGTATTTACGCTGGCCCATGAAATGGGGCACGCTCTGCATTCCTGGTATTCCGATCATGCCCAGAATTATCTGAATGCCGGATATCGCATATTTGTTGCAGAAGTGGCATCTACCTGTAACGAGGCACTGCTGATCCATGATCTGATGGAAAAGACCGAAGATAAAAAAGAAAAGGCATATCTGATCAATTATTTCCTGGAGCAGTTTCGCACAACTCTGTATCGTCAGACCATGTTTGCACATTTTGAGCAGGAAATGCATCAGAAAGTGGAACAGGGCGAAACACTGACAGCGGATGTGCTGTGCGATGCTTACTATGCATTAAATCAGAAATACTATGGAGAAGCAATGGTTTCGGATGATCTGATCCGCTATGAGTGGGCAAGGATTCCACATTTTTACACACCGTTTTATGTTTATCAATATGCGACCGGATTTTCAGCGGCCATTGCGATCAGCAGCAAGATCCTTGCAAAGGAAGAAGGGATTGTTGAGAAATATAAAGCCTTTTTAAGCGGTGGCTGTTCTATGGATCCGATCGACCTGCTGAAACTCTGTGGTGTTGATATGGAAAAGAAAGAACCGGTAGAAGAGGCATTGAAGGTGTTTGAACAATATCTTACAGAACTGGAAAAACTCGTATAAAAATGGGAGATGTGCAGTGAAAGGCACATCTCCTTTTTAAGCGGCGGATTGCAGAGGTATTTATCCGGATATCTTATTTTAATACAAATTTATGGATGATCTCGGCAACGCCGTCGTGGTTGTTGTCATTTTCTGTGATATAGTCAGCAGCCTGCTTCACTTCTTCTTCGGCATTTTTCATAGCACAGCCGATATGGGCGGCCCGGATCATGGAAATATCATTTTCGGCATCTCCGGCAGCAATGGTATTACACAGTGGGATTCCGGTGTATTCACAGAGAAAACGAACGGCAGAGCCCTTGTCAATACCGGGAGCGACGTGCTCCAGGTATTCATTGCTGGAGAAGAAACGGTTGATCTTGCCGTCTGCAAAGTCAGCGGTCTTTTCAAGATAATCACGGAGATGCTCCTTGTTTTCATAATTTACAACCAGCACTTTGACCGGTTCTGATTTCAGAAAAGCGGTCACATCCGGAACGACTTTGTATGGAATCTTGACGATGGAAGAGTAGCGTTTTACCTCTTCGGTATCGTGCTCTGTAACGATCTCACTGTCGGAATAGGTCTGGCAGTGAAGACCGCACTGAAGGGCTTCGTCAAAAATGCGGCGAACGAGCGGCATTGCAAGCGGTTTTTTGAAAATACTCTTTTTGCGGTACATATCGTAGATTTCACCGCCGTTAAAAGAAATCACAAAACAGCCCTTTTTCGTAAAACCAAGTTCTTTTGCCTGCATGATCGCACTGGCAAGAGGGCGGCCGGTGGAGATCACGATATGGTGTCCGGCTGCAAGAGCCTCTTCGATCGCCTGACAGTTGCCGGCAGAAAAAGTCTTTTCGTCGGTAAAGAGCGTTCCGTCCAGATCCAGGAAAACTGCCTTGGTATTTTTTTCTTTTTCCATTAATTCTTCCAGGGCATCGTCACTGTCGCTGATCCACACATCTTCTTCTTTGGCAGTAAGGCCGAGATATTCACGCAAAGTACATGCTTCATCACTGAAGTTCCATTTGTCTGTTAAAGAAAAGATATCATCAAATGGGACTTCTCCCATCATAAAACGTTCTCTGAATTTCATCATAAAAACTCCTTTTAGTATTGTCTGTCACGATGTTTTCTGAGGTTCTCAAAAGTCGTGTCCGGTATGCGAAGATTGCCGCGTCCCACACCCAGATCAATCCCCGGTATATTGCTGCCGTGAAAATCAGAACCACCGGAAACGGCAAGTCCCATAACCTGGGCGAGCCGGCGTACACGGTTTTCCTGAGAAACCGAGTGACGTGAATACATGGCTTCGATCCCGTTGAGGCCTTCTGGCTTCAGGGTACGGATCAGTTCCTTTAACTGAGAATCAGAAAGGTGGTACTGCATTGGATGTGCAAGGACGGCAATTCCATCCAGTTTATGGATCAGGTGCACGGCCATTGCCGGGGTTACCTTTTCACGTGGGACAAAACAAGGTCCGTCATTTCCAATATAATGAAAAAAAGCATCATTCATAGATGGAATACAGCCCTTTTCATATAAAAAACGTGCGAAATGTGCTCTTGTCAGAACGGCATCACCAAACATTTCCTGCAAAGCCTCGATAGTGATCGGAAATCCACAGTCGGCAAGCTTTTCAGCCATTTTACGATTCCGTTCAAAACGGGCATTGCGGAAATGATCCAGTTCCTGGCAGAAAGAAGTATCGTGCCAGTCAAAATCGAGACCGACGATATGGATATCCTGACCATTGTATTCAGTAGAAAACTCAATGCCGGAAATGACTTTTATTGGTTTGTCCTCGGCAGCCTGAAACGCCTCACCGAGACCATCTACGGTGTCGTGATCGGTCAGAGCGAAAGCCGTAAGATGATTTTCCATGGCATGTTCTACCAGCTGCGTTGGTGTCAGTGTTCCGTCTGAAAAGGTAGAATGAACATGAAGATCGATCATAATTAAGAACCTCCCTTTGCAGAAATAATCATCAGTTGTCTTTTATCCGGATCTGCCGCGAGACATTCAGGGCGATTCCCATTTCCGTCATCAGGAAGAGAATCGAAGTACCGCCGTAACTGATAAATGGGAGCGTAACACCGGTTGTAGGAATTACGTTCAATACAACGGCAATATTCAGAATGACCTGCAAAGCGATATGTGCAAAAATACCGGTAACGATCAGAGAACCGAGCAGATCCGGTGCATTCTGTGCGATAAACATCAGTCGGTACAGCAGAAAAACAAACAGGATGGTCAGAAGAACAGCACCAAAGAGTCCAAGTTCTTCGCAGATGATCGAAAAGATCATATCATTCTGAGCTTCCGGGATAGACTGGATTTTCTGAGTACTGTTGCCAAGACCCTTGCCGAACAGACCGCCGGAGCCGATAGCGTATAATCCCTGAAGTACCTGATAGCCGCCGCCATCGGAATATTTTTCCGGATCGATCCATGCAAGGACACGGTTGAAACGGAAGTTTCCACTTGCACCAAGCGAAGAAACATATCCACGCACGCCTACGATACCGACAGGAAGACCAATGCCGGCTGTGAGAACAAACGGTGCAGTCTTTGGATGTGCAACAAAAATCAGTGCACAGGTAATGCCGAGGATGATGATGGCGGTACTTAAGTTTTCGGTAAATTTCCAGGTCAGAAGGAACGTAAGTGCACCAAAAGCAAAAAGAACAGCCGGTGCCTTAAAGCCTTTTAACTTTTTGCCGAACTGCACGATCAGTACAGAAAGGAACAGAATGATCGCCAGTTTGGCCGGTTCTGCTGACTGAAACTGGATCGGACCAATTTTGATCCATCGTTTTGCACCGTTTACCTCGTGACCGATGAATTTGGTAACCAAAAGCAAAAGATTGCTGAAAAGGTAAAAATAGCCGGCATATCTGGCGTAAAAATGGTAATCGATCATGGAAAAAACAAAAATCGCTGCCAATCCACCAACGCTGAACAATGCCTGCCGGAAAAGAAAATATGTATCACTTCCATACTCAACCTGGGCATCATAAGCACTTGTACTGTAAAGCATGATAAGCCCAAAACAGGTGAGAAGGACTACACAGGCCAGAAGATTGTAATCATAATACTGACCGTTCCTTGTCAGAAGTCTTACCTTACGTTTCCTCCTGACGGTTTTTGTGTTTGTCTGTGCCATATAAAATCCTGCCTTTCTATTAGGATTACTATGTATCATAACATATTTTAAAGTCAAAAGGAACCCATATCGAGCACCATTTCAGGAAAAAATTTCACTTAGCATATAGTAATCTGATATTAAGGGGCTGCCGTGACAGCAATAGATAACGTGGCGATGCACCGATTTCGCTATCTGGTCCGCCGTACTGCAATAACCTATAATCAAAAAGCATATTGAAAATGAAGAATGCATATGCTATAATGCCATTAGGCAAAGAGAAGTAGGTAGTCCAAATGATTCGACTACAAACGAAAACCCCAGAGCGGCAACTCTGGGGTTTTCTATTCTCTTTTTAATGGCAGAACAAATCCATAGGCTGGTTACCGACTATTTATCACTATCCAACCATTTGATGATGCAATGGCAAATTACACCACCCACAACAGTGACAATAAGAGAAGTAAGAAAATCCAAATGATTCACCTCCTTCCTGTTACCAGTATTGGAGGCGGTAACGCATCTATACTATCACACTCTTTTAAGTATTTCTATCTGTATTTTCATTATACCCTCTCCGTTTTTTCAAATATACCCATCCTGCACTGCTTTTCAGCGTTTGAAACACCCCGAACGGAACAGGTAAAAACTGCAAGGAACTATTTGCATCATTTTTCATAAACTTATATTGAACTGATTATTTAATAGGAGGAAACACAGTTGCAGTATCAAAATTCTTGCTGTCAGAGATCAGAAAAAGAATCTTGCCTGGAACAGTATCCGATTGCTATGGCATACGTTCCGTGGCAGAAATTTGATAAATCGTTTTCTTTATGTCATGCTTTAAAAGTAGGCACCATATTTCCATGCCTTGAAAAAACATTTTGCGGAAAAGGAGGCAGATGTCGATGAATGGCTGCAATCATTACAGAACCAATAATTCCTGTATGCGAAATGCAAATAACAGACAACCGATGAACAATCGACCTCGAATGGAAATGCAGACAGACAAAAATATGGAATGCAAAAGAAGACAACAGCCGGACAAAAAGAGTTTGCTGAATGAAATCAATGAATGCAGTTTTGCAGTCAACGATATGCTCCTTTATCTGGACACACATCCGTGTGACGAAGCAGCTCTTTCTTATTTCATGGAACACAAAAACCGTCGAGTTGCCGCACTGAAAGAATATGCAAAGTATTATGGTCCGCTTACCATTGATACCGCAGACGATGAAGCGAGCGAGAGTTTTTTATGGGTAGAAACACCTTGGCCATGGGAAGGAGGCGGCTGCTGATATGTGGAATTATGAAAAAAGACTGCAATATCCGGTTAATATCAAAAACCCGGATGGAAGAATCGCCCAGATCATCATGAGTCAGTACGGCGGACCGGATGGCGAGATTGGTGCATCGCTGCGTTATCTGTCCCAGCGTTTTTCCATGCCGAATCGAAAAATTATGGGTGTTTTAAATGACATCGGCACGGAAGAACTGGCACATCTGGAAATAGTATCAACAATCGTTCATCAGCTTACGCGTGGTCTTTCAGTAGAAGAAATTGAAAAATCCGGTCTGGCACCGTATTATGTGGATCATACCGTAGGAATCTGGCCGCAGGCTGCCGGTGGTATTCCATTTAATGCATGTGAATTTCAGTCAAAAGGGGATGCGATCACCGATTTGTATGAGGATATGGCTGCTGAGCAAAAAGCACGCAGCACTTACGATAACATTCTGAGAATGGTAAAAGATCCGGATGTCGCAGATCCGATCCGTTTTTTAAGGGCGAGAGAAATCGTGCATTTTCAGCGATTCGGTGAAGCACTTCGCATTTTACAGGATGAACTGGATTCTAAGAATTTTTATGCATACAATCCGAGTTTTGATAAACCAGTCAGCTGTCCTGTTTCTTCTGGTGGATGCATAGAAAGCAATTAATATGAAAAACAGAAAAGGGCTGTCGTGAAAGCGGCAGCCCTGCAACATCGGACTCTTACATTACAGATGAATTACTTGCTAATGTGATAGAATTACCGGAACTATTTCAGCAATTCATGAATATTGATTGAGAAGTCTGGATAAATCCCTACAGGAATATCCTCTTCAAAAGAGTAAAGGTTGTTATTTTCCTCTTCATTTTCGAAGCAGAAAACATTTACAATCTCTTTTGATGGGTTCACGATCCAGTATTCGCGAACACCGGCATTACGATATTTAAAAAGCTTGATGCCATAGTCACGTTTTTGTGTAGCAGGAGACACAATTTCAATAATAAAATCCGGTGCACCTTCAATACCTCTTTCGGATATTTTCTTCGAGTCACACAGAACAGAGATATCAGGTTCGACATAAGTTTTATCATCAGCGTTGAGTCGTACGGCAAGAGGTGCCGGAAGTACCTGAGAATCATTATGATTGTTTCGAATGTATTCGTGAATCGTTCCGGATAATTCCATAACAAGATGTTGATGTATATAATTTGGTGATACCATATTATAAATTTGACCATTGATTAGCTCCGCACGTTTGCCTTCCGGAAGTGCATCGATGTCTTGTGTAGTATAAGAATGCTCTTTTGACAATTCGGTTTGAGCGATACGAGTCGGATATTTCGGATTATCAATTTGATAATTTTTTAGAGATTCTAAATCTGGAGATGCTTTTTCGTATAGTGCATTAAAACCTCCTGTGCGAGATAATTCCATAATAATATGAGAGACGGACGCAATATAATTTTTGAAATAAGCAATTTCTAAATTACTGTATCCTTTTATATCTTGCCATTTGTATTCTGGAAGCCAGCAAGTAGCATGATGGAACCCGCCGGTGTCATTTGGTGTTTCAATATATACTTTTACTGTTCCGTCGATCTTCATTTCAGAATGTGTAATTTCTGTATCATCATTTAATGTCATAAACGGATACATCATAATAAACAACTCCTTTCAAAATAGGTAACTTATGCACTTAAAAGATTTCGTTTTCTGTTTCTATGAAGCGACTTCGTTTTCAAATAATGAAATCGTGGAATTTTTTTGCTTGAAAATAAAAATATATGGTTTGAATTTAGTATAATATAAGTATGAAGATGAATCAATATAAAATAATCAACACAAATAAAAAGTATTGATTTATATGCATGATATGTATAGCAATTGAAAATTGCCGGTTAGTATTTTTAGAAGAAATAAATCATCCGGATAAGCTTTTACAAAAAAGCTGCATACAATAAAGAAAAAGGAATTGTATGTGTAATATGAACAAAATTAATCGTATGATTTCAAAATATAACTATACACCCGGGAACAGTTCCAGAATCAAATATATCGTCATTCACTACGTTGGTGCACTGGGCGGAGCAAAAGAGAACTGCATCTATTACGGAGGCAGGGACCGCGGATCATCGGCACATTATTTTGTCGGGTTTGACGGTGAAATCTGGCAGTGTGTGGAAGATCAGAACATTGCCTGGCATTGCGGGGCGAGTAGCTATAAACATCCGGAATGCAGAAATGCCAACAGTATCGGGATTGAAATGTGCGTGCGAAAAAGGGGAACACAAACACTTGGAGCAACGGACAGGGACTGGTATTTCGAAAATAAGACGGTGCAGTCAACTATTGAGCTGGTCCGGTATCTGATGGAAAAATATCACATTCCGGCAGATCATGTGATACGCCATTATGATGTGACAGGGAAAATCTGTCCGAATCCGTATGTATATAATGAAGGAAAAAGCACCTGGGACACTTTCAAAAAGGCAATTTCGGCAAAAAATGCGGATCATGAAACGAAAAAGCAGGTGCCGGAAGTCTGGTATCGTGTCCGCAAAACCTAGAAAAATGCCGGCAGTCAGGTTGGAGCATTTAAGACATTGAAACAGGCGAAACAGTGTGCGGATCAATATGCCGGGTATCGTGTATACAATACTTCCGGAAAGAAAGTTTATGTCTCTTTGAAATTACCATATAAAGTGCAGGTTAAAACCGGAACCATTCCGGTCAGAAGCGGACCGGCAAAAACTTATCGCCGTGTGAAACAGATTTCAAAAGGAGTTTTTGAGATTACCGAAGAAAAAAATGGATTTGGAAAGCTGAAAAGCGGGGCAGGATGGATTTACCTTAAGAAAGTGGAGAGAGTATAAATCACACATGTTCAGAGATTTGGTGAAGAACTGATATCATAAATAGAGGGGCCGCCCTTTTTGACACCCCCATAATTGCCACAGACTTGCTGCTGTGAAATTTTTTGTTAACTTAAATTTTTCTCGTAGATACAATGTGTGCCCTGATGCTGCTGTAAGCTTCCGAGACATTTTTTATTGCAGCGAACACAGCGATGAATTTCTGTGATCTGTCTATTTTTTACTTTATCTGGCCATTCAGGGTCAGCAAGCAGCTGACGGCTCATGGCGGCACAGGTGATACGGCCGTTTGCAAGCTGTTCTTCTATAAAATCAGGCTGGTTCAGACCGCCAACACCGGTGATTGGCTTATCTGTATAGTTCCGGACTTCATCGCAAAATTTCAGGAAGCATCCCTGTTCTTTAAAATATGGATGATTTGCCGGCGGAATGGTATCTTCCAGACTGGAATGATTTGCAAGAGTGACATGAAAACTGGTTACACCGGCGTCTTCCAGCAAAGGAATAAAGATTCCAAGCTCAGATTCAAGCACACCGGCATTTCCATAGTGCGGATTTTCCTGACGGACAGCCAGTTTATAATCGATCGGAAGATCCGGCAAACGTTTGCGTATGGCCTGAACGGCTTCTGTGGCAAAACGTGCACGATTCCTGGCATTGCCGCCGTATTCATCCGTGCGATGATTAAAGATGACGGAGCTGAAACTGCCGCACATACGGTCTCCGTGAACCTGAACCATATCAAAATCGGCTTTTACTGCCAGTACAGCAGCTTCTCCAAATCCCTGTATGATTTTATGTATTTTGTGCTGGGACATTTTTGTGATATAAGGAGAAACTTCATTATTTAAAAGTGTACGTAGTTGCTGCATTGTGATTTTTTTGGACAGAACGCCAGGGACGTATTTCAGCATGGCGAGCATATTGGAGTCGGATTGATGAAGCTGAGCACAGATACGGCAGTTTTCCTGATGAACGATCCGGGCAAGCTTCTGATAATAGGCAAAGCCTTTTTTATCAAAGAGAGATTTTTCAAAAGTACTTTTTCCTACGGGTACATCACCGACAATGATCATGGCACAGCCACCGGCGGCGATTTTTCGAATTTTTTCAAAATATTCTTCGTCAGACAGACCGAATGTGGTAGGTGCGAAGATGATGCGGTTTTTCAGCTCTAAACCACCATAATTGACAGGATTGTTGATTGCCTGATACATTTTTTTCACCTCTTTTGACTGGAGAGTATAGTTCACGGCTGTATTTTTGTCAAGAGTAAAATATCACGAAATTTGTTCGCACAACAATATGCAAAATACAGACAGAAGAAAGAAAAAATATATTTACATTTTACCAAAAAACAGTTATCATAAACAAAAACTATTATACAAAATCACCAGGAAAGGATGTGCGTATCGGATTATATTATAAAAACAGAGATCGTTTTGAAAAAGAAAAAAGGAGGAAATGAATGAAAAAGTCGATATTCGGGTTCATTTTGGCAATCTTGCTGATCTGTCCGTTTATGTCACAGGTACTGCGGGCGGAAGCGAGAGACACAGACAGTAAAGTAACAGATGCAGATAAGATATTTTATTATTCTTTTGATAACATAAGCGGCGGTCTGATCGCAGATGAATGGGGCAGCAGAAATGCAGTGATTTCCGGTGGAAAGATCAGTACCGGAAAATCCGGCAGTGCACTTGAAGTTGAGAAAAATACAACAGGAGCTTCCGTTTCGAATGCTTCTGTTACAAACGATGCGTGGACGGTCAGCTACTGGGTATACAGTAAGGCTCTTTCAGAGAGAAGTTCTGTTCTGATGAGCAGCGATGGAAAATATTCTTTCGATGCTGCGATCAGTTCCTCCAATCTGAAATCCGGTGTACATGTAGGAACCGGAAGCGGTGATGTCCTGACATTTCAGTATACACTTCCGGCAGAAACATGGGTACATATGACATGGACACAGGATAAGACAAACGGTCTGTCTCTCTATGTAAACGGAACGTTTGTTCAGACAAATACCTGGACAAAAACAAATAATTTCCCTTGCCCGGCTGATCTTTTCGGCGGCAGCGGATTTGAAGGTAAGATTGACGAACTGAAAATTTATAACCGCGTACTCACGGAAAATGAGATTCTGGCGGGTATGATGGGCAAAGGACTGAATATTTCCGAAACCAAAAAAGAACTGAAAGTCGGTGAAAATTGGCAGATCGTGACAAATCTGATCAGTGATCAGGAAGATAAAACGATCACTTATACCTCCTCAAATCCGGAGATCGCAGCCATAAGCGAAGATGGAACCGTACAGGCAAAGAAACGCGGTACGACGCAGATCTTTGTGAAAAATGCAGCATCCGGTTATGAAGAAACCGTAGAGATCAGTGTTATCAAAGAAATCACGATCCATAATACAGTTCCGGTTTATAAGCTGGATGACTCCAAACTTTCTGATATTGATAAAGATGAAACCAATGCACAAGGAAGACGTTACCTTGGTCAGCCGGATATGGTCATGCTGGATGACAACCGTACGCTGATCACAGTTTATCCGGTCGGACACGGACATGGTAAACTGGTTATGAAGGTAAGTGAGGATGCCGGAGAAACCTGGACGGAAAAGACCGATATCCCGTCCTCCTGGACAAAATCGCTGGAGACACCGACGATTTATAAACTGCATCTGGACAATGGAACGACAAGGCTGATGCTGATCACAGGTCTGCCAAACTGGGGAAATGGTGAGACGGATGCGAACGGTCACATTGGCGGATGGAATACTTCCTATTCTGACGATGGCGGAAAGACATGGAGCGAATATAAAAACTGGCATGAAAAGAAAAAAGACGGAACCACAAACTATACCATCGTTGCGATGGCAAGCCTTATACAGTTAAAAGATAAAAACGGAAACAATATCCAGAAATGGATGGGCGTTTACCATGATGTAAACTATGTCAACTACAAAACCTATCTGACCTTTGACGAGAGCGGAAATGAACAGTGGTCCGATCCGGAACCTTATCTGAATGAATATCGTACAACAGAGAGCAAGTATCAAATGTGCGAGATCGGAATGTTCCGTTCACCGGACGGAAAACGCATTGTCGGGCTGGCAAGAAGCCAGTCCCATAACAATCCGTCCACATTGATCTATTCAGATGATGAAGGAGAAACCTGGTCTGAGCCGATGGATCTTCCGGGATCCCTTGCCGGAGAACGCCACAAAGCACTGTGTGATCCGATCAGCGGCAAACTGGTGATCACATTCCGTGAAATCCAGTATGACCTCAATAAAAACAATCAGTTTGACGGTGGGAATGACTGGATGGCAGGTGACTGGGTTGCATGGGTAGGAACTTATGAAGATCTGATGGAACAGAATGACGGTCAGTGCCATATCCTGCTCTGTGAGGACTGGGCAAATAACCGTTACTCCGGGGATACCGGATATACCGGAATGGTCGTTTTACCGGATGGAACTTTTGTTATGGATTCTTACGGACACTGGGACAAAGAATTTTCACAGAGCTGGCAGGGTAGTGACGGCAGCGGTTATAATGTCAAGACAGACCTGTGCTACATCAAACAGGCAAAATTTAAACTGGCAGATGTGATCGGTGAGTCTGCGATTGCAGTTAAGGATGTCACGCTGGATCTATCCGAAGTAAAACTGACAGAAAGGGGACAGACCGTACAGCTTACAGCAACGGTAGCACCGAAGAATGCAACGAATAAGCAGGTAAACTTTTCGAGTGACAGGGAAGAGGTGGCAACCGTGGATGAAGAAGGGAAAGTTACCGCAAAAGCAGACGGAACAGCTGTTGTAACGGTTACAACGGTAGACGGAAATAAGACGGCAATCTGCAGCGTTACGGTAGAAATTCCAAAAGATCCAAAACCAGATCCAACACCGGCACCGAAACCGTCTGTTCCGGATAACCAGGAATCGACAACGGGTTCCACAATGACGGTTGGCAGTGAACAAAAGTCAGGAAAAGGCATTTACCGCATCACCGGAACCAGGAAAACAGTCACATTTGTAAAACCGCTGAATGATAAAAATACATTTTTTAACGTGCCTGCAAGTGTAAAACTGGCGGATGGACGTTATAAAGTAACCGCAATTGACAAGAATGCATTTAAAAATAACAGAAAGCTGAAGAAAGTTACGATTGGAAATAAAGTAACCAAGATTGGTGCCGGTGCATTTAGCGGGGCGAAAAATCTGAAAGCGATCACGATAAAATCAAAATTGTTGAAGAGCGTCGGAAAAAATGCATTGAAAGGTATCCATAAAAAATGCACGATTAAAGTTCCGAAAACAAAGTTAACAGCTTATAAGCGACTGCTGAAGAAAAAAGGCCAGAAAGCAAGCGTAAAAATTACAAAATAAGAACAGTTGCTTACCACATATAGAGAAAGAATCTTTGCCAGTTGAAACAAAACTTTGATTATCAAAATATTTTTCTTGACAAATGATTTTTCTTGCATTATACTTTGAAAGTCAAAATATTTGAGATGCATAATAAAATACAAGATGTCAGGGAAATAATCTTATCTTGTGGGCAAGAAGGATGCTTTGTATGCAAGTCCCTGGCACGATGCAAATAAAACCATGAAAAATAAAGGAGAAATCAAAATGTTTGAAAAAATGAAAGAATTAATCGCAGAACAGTTAAATTGCCCGGCAGAGGAGATCAAAATGGAAAGTTCTTTTAAAGAGGATCTGGGTGCAGATTCCCTGGATTTGTTTGAACTTGTGATGTCCCTGGAAGATACTTACGGTGTGGAAATCCCATCCGAAGAACTGGAACAGCTGACGACGGTTGAAAGTGTTGTGGATTACCTGAAACAGAAGGGCGTAGAAGCGTAAGCGTAAATAGCAGGAAAAGCATAAAAGCCTGTTTTGGAATCCGTAACAACAGATGGAGGAGTATAACATGAAATCAGAAGTGACAGAACTTCTTGGAATAAAATATCCGATCATTCAGGGCGGTATGGCATGGGTGGCAGAACATAATCTTGCGGCAGCGGTGTCAAATGCCGGAGGGTTTGGTATTATCGGAGCTGCAAATGCACCAGCCGAATGGGTGCGTGATGAGATCCGCAAGGCAAAAGAACTGACGGACAAACCGTTTGGTGTCAATGTCATGCTGCTGAGTCAGCATGCGGATGAAGTGGCACAGGCAGTTGCAGAAGAAGGCGTAAAAGCGGTTACGACCGGTGCCGGAAGTCCGGAAAAATATATGAAGATCTGGAAAGAGGCGGGTATTCTCGTCATTCCGGTGGTAGCTTCCGTGGCACTTGCAAGAAGAATGGAACGCATCGGAGCCGATGCACTGGTTGCAGAAGGAATGGAATCCGGCGGACACATCGGTGCTCAGACGACGATGACACTGGTTCCGCAGATTGTGGATGCGGTAAACATTCCAGTTATCGCAGCCGGAGGCATCGCCGATGGCAGAGGATTTGCAGCAGCAAGGATGCTTGGAGCAGATGCCGTTCAGATGGGGACACGTTTTATCGTTTCAAAAGAATCCATTGTTCACGAAGCTTATAAAGAACGTGTGCTGAAAGCAAGAGATATCGATTCGGAAGTTACCGGCATGAGCACCGGACATCCTGTCCGCTGTTTGAGAAATCAGATGACCAGAGAATATCTGAAACTGGAAAAAGAAGGGGCTTCGTTTGAAGAACTGGAGCTGATGACGCTCGGCACACTGCGTAAGGCAGTTGTGGAGGGAGATGTGACAAGAGGAACCGTTATGGCAGGTCAGAGTGCAGGTCTGGTGAAACAGGAACAGACTTGCAGTGAGATGATCGAAGAGATCATGGATCAGGCAAAAAAACTTCTGAAAGAGGCATAGAAGATGGGCAAAATTGCATTTGTATTCCCGGGGCAGGGTGCACAGCATGCCGGCATGGGAAAAGAATTTTATGAGAGAAGTGAAAAGGCAAGAGAGATTTTTGACCTCGCTTCGAAAGCGACCGGGCTGGACATTCCGGCACTCTGTTTTGAAGAAAATGAAAAACTGAACGAAACGCAGTACACGCAGATTGCAATTCTCGCCTGTGAAGCAGCGATCCTTGGAGCAGTGCGGGAAGCAGGGCTTGCTGCGGATGTCAGTGCGGGGCTCAGCCTCGGAGAATATGGTGCACTGATCACGAGCGGTGTGCTGGATATGGAAACAGCATTTCGCGTGGTGCGTCAGAGAGGCGTTTTTATGCAGGAAGCAGTTCCGACAGGCGGAGCGATGGCGGCTGTGATCGGTATGGATGGAGAACAGATCCGGAAAATCTGTCAGGAAACAGAAGGCAGAGTTTCGGTGGCGAATTATAACTGTCCGGGGCAGGTCGTGATCACGGGAGAAGATACTGCTGTTGAGAGAGCGGGCATGGCTTTAAAAGAGGCCGGTGCAAGAAGGGTGCTGCCGCTCAAGGTCAGCGGTCCGTTTCATTCTCCAATGCTGGAAGGGGCAGGAAAAAAACTGGCAGAAGTCTTAAAAACGGTAACGGTACAGGCACCGGTAACCCCATATGTGACAAATGTCACAGCAGAATATGTGACAGAAGAGGAAGCAATCAAAGAACTTCTTGCAAAGCAGGTAGCATCTTCTGTGTTATGGCAGCAGAGTGTGGAGCGTATGATCGCAGATGGCGTTGATACATTTGTGGAGATCGGACCTGGGAAAACGCTAACTGGTTTTCTTCGAAAGATCGACTGCAGTGTCAAGGGATTTTCCATTGAAAAACCGGAAGATCTGGAAAAAGTACTGGAAAGCAGAGGTAATCGATAATGGAAGAAAAAATCGCACTGGTGACCGGTGCATCCAGAGGGATCGGTTCTCAGATCGCAAAAACACTGGCAAAGAAAAATATTTTTGTTGTGGTAAATTACAGCGGTTCAAAAGAGAAAGCAGAGCAGACGGCAGAAGAGATCATAAATGCGGGAGGAAAAGCCGTGGTTTATGGCTGTGATATTTCAGATTTTTATGCCACAGAAGATATGGTCAAAGAAATCGTAAAGCAATATGGACGGCTGGATATTCTCATCAATAATGCCGGAATTACAAAAGACAATCTGATCATGCGGATGAGCGAAGCAGATTTTGACCGTGTGATTGAAGTCAATTTAAAAGGTGCATTTAATACGATCCATGCAGCGGCAAGACAGATGATCCGCCAGAAAAGCGGAAAAATCGTAAACATCGCATCCGTATCCGGTGTGCTTGGAAATGCCGGTCAGGCAAATTATGCAGCTGCAAAAGCAGGGATCATCGGCCTTACCAAAACCATAGCCCGCGAATTTGCAGGCAGAAATATTCAGGTAAATGCCGTTGCACCAGGATTTATTGAGACAGATATGACAGAAAAACTTTCTGATACTATAAGAGAACAGGCAACACAGCAGATTCCGATGAAAAAATTCGGGCATCCGGAAGATGTAGCGGAAGCAGTGGCATTTCTTACATCTGATGCGGCATCCTATATCACAGGTCAGGTGCTCTGTGTGGATGGCGGCATGGCGATGTAATGTAAAAACAGGAGGCAAGATATGAGACGAGTTGTAGTGACTGGTATGGGAGCCGTGACACCAATTGGCATCGGTGTTGAGAATTTCTGGAACAGTGTCAAAGAAAAAAGAACCGGATTTGATAAGATCACCAAATTTGACACCACAGGGTTCAAGGCAAGCCTGGCGGCAGAGATCAAAGATTTTGATCCGAAAGAATTTATGGATTTCAAGGCAGCAAGACGTATGGAGTTGTTCTGTCAGTATGCAGTGGCGGCTGCAGCGGAAGCAATGAAGAATGCGGGCATTGATATGGAAAAAGAAGATCCTTACCGTGTGGGCTGTTATGTCGGTTCCGGTATCGGAAGTCTGCAGGCAATGGAACGGGAGCATAAAAGACTGCTGGAGCGTGGAGCATCCAGGATCAATCCACTTCTTGTTCCGCTGATGATCTCTAACATGGCATGCGGAAATGTTTCCATTCAGCTGGGACTGAAAGGCAAAAGCCTGAATGTGGTGACTGCCTGTGCGACCGGAACCCATTCCATCGGCGAAGCGTTCCGCAGTATTCAGATCGGAGATGCCGATGTGATCGTGGCAGGCGGTACAGAAGCAGCCATCTGTCCGATGGGTGTCGGAGGCTTTTCCGCTCTGACGGCACTGTCTTCTGCGACAGATCCGAAACGTTGTTCCATCCCGTTTGACAAGGACCGCAGCGGATTTGTGATGGGTGAAGGTGCAGGTGTTGTTATTTTAGAAGAACTTTCTCATGCACAGGCAAGAAACGCCAATATTCTGGCGGAAGTGGTCGGCTATGGCTGTACCAGCGATGCTTACCATATCACATCACCGGCGGAAGACGGTGAGGGTGCGGCAAGAGCGATGAGTGATGCCGTTGCAGAGGCAAACATTGATAAAACAGAGCTGACCTATATCAATGCACACGGAACCAGCACACATCACAATGACCTCTTTGAGACCAGAGCGATCAAAAAAGCCTTTGGAGAGCATGCGTACAACATCCGCATCAATTCCACGAAATCCATGGTCGGTCATATGCTCGGTGCAGCCGGTGCGGTGGAATTTATCACCTGCGTCAAAGAACTGGAAGAAGGTTATATCCATCCGACCGTCGGATTTCTGGAAGCAGAAGAAGAGATGGATTTAAATTATGTGCCAGATACAGAAATCAGGGAATCGTTTGATTATGCCTTAAGCAATTCCTTCGGATTTGGCGGACACAATGCAAGTATTCTGATCAAAAAGTATCGCTAGGAGGAATCAGATATGGAGATCGAAAAAATTCTTACGCTGATCGATAAAGTTTCTGCATCCGGGCTGACTGAATTTACTTTAGAAGAAGGCAATCTTCAGCTTTGCATGAAAAAAGAAAAAGTCGTAAAGATCTGCACGGAAGATATCGCAGCAGAGCAGGGCGAGGTTTTTATAGAAGCAGGGAAAAACAGCGTCGCATCCCGTAATCCTGCAAACCATGATCCAGAAGAATCTTTTACAGGGAATATCGAAAATGAGGAAAATCTCGTCTGCTCACCGCTGGTTGGCACGTTCTATCTGGCACCGTCTCCGGAAGAAGATCCATTTGTAAAACCGGGAGATACGGTGACAAAAGGTCAGACAATCGGCATCATTGAAGCAATGAAACTGATGAATGAAATTGTGGCAGAGTGTGACGGTACCGTAGAAAAAGTACTTGCGGAAAACGGTGAGATGGTAGAATATGGACAGCCACTATTCTGTATTAAATAATATCGTCTTTGGAGGAAGAAAAAATGTCAGTGATGAAAGCAAAAGAAATCATGGAAGTGATCCCACACAGACAGCCGATGCTTCTGATCGATACGATTGAAGAACTGACACCGGGCGAGCATGGAATTGGCAAGAAGTGTGTCAGTTACAACGAACCCTATTTTGCAGGTCATTTTCCACAGGAACCAGTTATGCCTGGTGTACTGATGATTGAGGCTCTGGCTCAGGTCGGTGCAGTTGTGATGTTATCGTGTCCGGAATATAAGGGGAAAACAGCTTATTTTGGTGCCATCAACCAGGCAAAATTCAAACGGAAAGTGGTTCCGGGGGATGTCCTGATGCTGGAAGTGGAAATGATCAAGAAGAAAGGTCCGATCGGGATCGGAAAAGCCGTGGCAACGGTTGAAGGGGAAGTAGCCGTATCTGCAGAGCTGACCTTTGCGATCGGATAAAAAGGAGAGAAAGATGTTTCAGAAAATATTGATCGCCAACCGGGGGGAAATTGCACTTCGGATCATACGTGCATGCAGAGAACTTGGCATTCGTACCGTTGCCATCTATTCACAGGCGGATGCAGAAGCACTGCACGCTCAGCTGGCAGACGAAGCCATCTGTATCGGACCATCTGCCGCAGCGGAGAGTTATCTTGATATGGAACGTATTTTAAGTGCCTGTATTGCAGCAAAAGCAGATGCCATTCATCCGGGATTTGGATTTTTGTCGGAAAACAGTAAATTTGCAGATATGTGCAGAAAATGCGGGATCACCTTTATCGGTCCGTCCGCAGAGGTGATCGAACGCATGGGAAACAAATCCGAAGCCAGAAATACCATGATAAAAGCCGGCATCCCGGTTGTGCCGGGAACCGAAAGACCACTCACCGATGCCGGGAAAGCAAAAGAGGCGGCAGATCAGATTGGCTATCCGGTCATGATAAAAGCGGCACTTGGAGGCGGAGGAAAAGGCATGCGGCTTTCGCAGACAGCGGAAGATTTTCTGGAAAATTTCAAGGTAGCACAGCTGGAAGCAATCCGCGGTTTCGGAGACGATTCCATGTATATCGAGAAATATATCGAAGAGCCGAAACATATTGAGTTTCAGATTCTTGCCGATAAATTCGGCAACGTCATTCAACTTGGGGAGCGTGACTGTTCCATTCAGAGAAATCATCAGAAAGTGATTGAAGAATCTCCAAGCAGCGTGCTGGATGAAACACTGCGAAAAGAAATGGGAGCGGTGGCAGTGCGTGCCGCAAAAGCGGCAGCTTACGAAAATGCCGGAACGATTGAATTTCTTCTGGATAAGCAGAAGCGTTATTATTTTATGGAGATGAACACCCGGATCCAGGTAGAACATCCGGTGACCGAAATGGTATCTGGCGTGGATCTGATCAAAGAACAGATTTATATTGCAGCCGGTTTACCGCTTGATCTGACGCAGGAAGAGATCACGTTACGCGGTCATGCACTGGAATGTCGCATCAACGCCGAAGATCCAAAGAAGAATTTTATGCCGTGTCCTGGAAAGCTCGGTCAGATACATTTGCCGGGTGGCTTTGGCGTGAGGGTTGATACTGCTATTTACGGTGGATGTGAGATATCGCCTTACTATGATTCAATGGCGGCAAAAGTGATTGTTCATGACAGGACAAGACAGGGGGCGATCCAGAAAATGAGAAGTGCCCTTGGCGAACTGGTTCTGGAAGGGATCACAACAAATCTTGATTTTCAGTTTCAGATTCTGGATGATGAGGATTTTATCAATGGAAATTTTGATACTTCTTTTATAGAGAAAAAGTTTCAGATGGAAAAAGAATAAGGAGGCCAAAGCATGGCAATTTTCAAATCCATGTTTAAAAAGACAGGCTATATAAAAATTGGATCGCAGCCAGAAGAGAAGGGACCGTCTGTACCGGATGGTATGTGGCTGAAATGCTCAAAATGTAAAAAAATGGTCTATCGGGAAGATGTAAAAGAAAAGTTTTACACCTGTCCGAAATGCGGTGACTATTTTCGAATCAAGGCAAAGACCAGACTTCGCCTGCTGCTTGATAAAGGAAGCTTTCAGGAATGGGGAACGGATATCGAAGAGAAAAATCCGATTGATTTTCCGGAATACGAAGAAAAACTTTCTGATACGAGAAGAAAAACAGGATTAAAGGAAGCCGTTACGATCGGAAAAGGAAGCATCTGTGGATGGGAAACGGTAATCGGTGTATGCGATGCCAGATTTCTGATGAGCAGCATGGGATATGTAGTAGGAGAGCGTATCACGCAGGCATTTGAACAAGCGACAGAGGAAAAACTGCCAGTGATCCTGTTTTGTTGTTCCGGTGGGGCGAGAATGCAGGAAGGGATTATTTCTCTGATGCAGATGGCAAAAACAGCAGCGGCAATCAGACGTCACAGCGATGCAGGCCTTCTTTACATTCCGGTGCTGACGGATCCGACAACGGGTGGTGTGACGGCAAGTTTTGCCATGCTTGGCGATGTGATCCTTGCAGAGCCAGGAGCCCTGATTGGATTTGCAGGTCCGCGTGTGATCCGTCAGACAACCGGAGAAAAACTGCCGGACGGATTCCAGAGAGCGGAGTTTTTGCTGGAAAAAGGCATGATCGATGCGATTATTGAGCGTAAAAATATGAGAGAAGAACTTGGAAAATTACTTAGGCTTCACAATCAGAAAGCAGCAGAAACCTTTGCATCAAAAGCAAGCATATTCCAGACAGATCCTATAGAAGAAAAACACTCTGATAAAGAAAATAAAAAGGAGAAAAGTGCCTGGGAGCGGGTGGAACTGTCACGCAGTCCGGCAAGATGCACGGCGGGAGATTATATCGATCAGATTTTTGAAGATTTTACTGAACTTCACGGGGATCGCTGCTTTGGAGATGATGGAGCTGTGATCGGCGGAATCGCCACACTTTCAGGTATTCCGGTTACAGTCATCGGACAGCAGAAGGGGAAAAATACCAGGGAAAATATCCGCTGCAATTTTGGCATGGCATCTCCGGAAGGCTATCGTAAGGCACTTCGTCTGATGAAACAGGCAGAAAAATTCCATCGTCCGATCATCTGTTTTGTGGATACGCCGGGGGCTGCCTGCGGGATCGGAGCAGAAGAACGCGGACAGGGCAGAGCGATCGCAGAAAATCTCAGTGAGATGTCAGGTCTGAAAGTTCCGGTACTCAGCATTGTGATCGGAGAAGGCGGAAGCGGAGGGGCACTTGCCCTTGCCGTGGCAAATGAAGTCTGGATGATGGAAAATGCCACCTACTCGATCCTTTCGCCGGAAGGATTTGCATCGATTCTCTGGAAAGACGGAAAACGTGCAAAAGAAGCGGCAGGGATCATGAAGATCACGGCAAAAGATTTAAAAGAACTTGGTGTGATCGAGTGGATCGTTCCGGAAGTCGAGCCGGCACAAAAGAAAAATCTGGAAATGATTGCAGGAAACATGAAAGAACATATGCTCTATTTCCTGGAAAAACAGGAAGAAAAAAGCGAAGATCAGCTTGCCATAGAACGCTACGAGCGTTTTCGCAGGTATTAGATGTCTGACTTTGACATCGTACAAAAGGACGGAATATATATGGACAGAAAACCATTAAAAATCGGAGACTTAACTGCAAGGATTCCGGTGATCCAGGGCGGAATGGGTGTTGGGATCAGTCTTTCGCATCTGGCAGGCAGTGTGGCGGCAAATGGCGGTGTCGGTATCCTTTCTGCCGCACAGATTGGATTTCGCGAGCCAGATTTTGAAGAACATCCAAAAGAAGCGAATCTGCGTGCCATACAGTCCCAGCTTGCAAAGGCAAGAGCACTTGCAGGCGGCGGAATCGTCGGATTTAATATCATGGTTGCCACAAAAGATTATGCAGATTACGTGAAGGCTGCTGTAAAAGCCGGGGCGGATCTGATCATTTCCGGGGCAGGGCTTCCGGAAAAACTCCCGGAATATGTAAAAGGCAGCAACACGAAGATCGCACCGATCGTTTCCACAGAAAAAGCGGCCAAAGTGATGCTGCGGATCTGGAAAAGAAAATACAATGTTGTGCCGGATCTGTTGGTGATCGAAGGACCAAAAGCAGGCGGACATCTGGGCTTTCACCGGGAACAGCTGGAAATGTTTACGGATGAGACCTATGCACAGGAAGTAAAAAAAATCCTGACCGTGGTAAGAGAAATCGAAGCGGACAGCCACAAAAATATACCGGTCGTGCTGGCAGGCGGGATCTATGACCGTGCCGATATGGATCGGGCTCTGGCACTTGGCGTGGATGGCGTACAGATGGGGACACGCTTTGTCACGACATACGAGTGTGACGCAGATCTGTCTTATAAACAGGCGTACATCGACTGTAAAAAAGAACAGATCGGTATTGTCAAAAGCCCTGTCGGCATGCCGGGGCGTGCTATTTTCAATACCTTTATCAAACATGGTTCGCATAAAATTGATAAAAAATGTCTCCATTGCCTGGAACACTGTAATCCAAAAGAAATCCCTTACTGTATCACACGTGCATTGATCGCGGCGGCGAAAGGAAATCTGGACGAAGCACTGCTGTTCTGTGGGGCAAATGCCTGGAAGGCAGAAAAACTGGAGCATGTGGCGGACATTATGGAAGAACTAAAGTAAAATCTTCGGAATTCTGGAAATGCAGATATCTGTCTGTTTTCAGAATTCCGGGGATTTTTTTCTCTGTACAAATTACAAAACAGAGTATATAATGAAGTGAAATGACGTTTTGGGAAGCATAGAAAAGCCCAAGGATGAGGAGGAAAGATATGAGCAAAGTCAGAACACGTTTTGCACCAAGTCCGACAGGAAGGATGCACGTAGGAAATTTAAGAACTGCATTATATGCATATCTGATTGCAAAACATGAAGGAGGAGACTTTATTCTCCGTATAGAGGACACCGACCAGGAGCGTTACGTGGAAGGTGCATTGGATATTATTTACCATACACTCAAAGAAACAGGTCTGGTTCATGATGAAGGTCCGGATCTGGATGGCGGCGTTGGTCCGTATGTACAGAGCGAGCGTCAGGCACAGGGCATTTACCTGAAATATGCCAAAGAGCTGGTTGAAAAAGGGGAAGCATATTACTGTTTCTGCGGCAAAGAGCGTCTGGAATCTTTAAAACAGGAAGTTGCCGGAAAAGAAATTATTGTTTATGACAAACACTGTCTGCATCTTTCCAAAGAAGAAGTAGAAGCCAAACTGGCAGCAGGCGTTCCGTATGTTATCCGTCAGAACATCCCGAATGAAGGAACGACTTCTTTCGAAGATGAGATTTACGGAAAGATTGAAGTTCCGAACTCAGAGCTGGATGATATGATTCTGATTAAATCTGATGGATATCCGACCTACAATTTTGCAAATGTAGTTGATGACCACCTGATGGGCATCACTCATGTGGTAAGAGGAAATGAATATCTGTCATCTTCACCGAAATACAATCGTCTGTATGCGGCATTTGGCTGGGATGTTCCGGTTTATGTGCACTGCCCGCTGATCACAAACGAAGAGCATAAAAAGCTGAGCAAACGCTGCGGTCATTCTTCTTACGAAGACCTGATCGAGCAGGGATTTGTGACAGAAGCAGTTGTAAACTATGTGGCACTGCTTGGATGGTGTCCGTCTGACAACCGTGAGATCTTCTCTCTGGAGGAGCTGGTAGAAGCTTTTGATTATCATCATATGAATAAATCACCGGCTGTTTTTGATATGGGCAAATTAAGATGGATGAACGGTGAATATATCAAGGCGATGGATTTTGATAAATTCTACGAGCGTGCACTGCCATATCTGAAAGAAGCGATCCACAAAGATCTGGATCTGAAAAAGATCGCATCTCAGGTTAAGACACGTATCGAAGTATTCCCGGAGATCAAAGAGCTGATCGATTTTTATGAAGAAGTTCCGGAGTATGATACACAGATGTATTGCCACAAAAAAATGAAAACAACAGAGGAAACTTCTCTGAACCTGTTAAAAGAAGTACTTCCTCTGCTTGAGGCACAGAATGATTACAGCAACGATGCACTGTTTGAGGCACTGGTAGCATTCGGTAAAGAACATGGATATAAGACCGGGTATATCATGTGGCCGATCCGTACTGCTCTTTCCGGTAAACAGACAACACCGGCAGGTGCAACCGAGATCCTGGAGATTCTTGGAAAAGAAGAATCCATCAAACGCATCCATGCGGCAATAGAGAAATTGGAGAAATAATCTATGAGTTTGAGTGAAACTCAGTCCAGGGCAGTCGCCCATGGAGCAGGTCCCTGCATCTGTCTTGCAGGGCCTGGCTCCGGAAAAACCACCGTTATCACCGAGAGAACAAAATACCTGATCGAAAAGCAGGGGATCAGCCCATCGGAAATCCTGGTCATCACGTTTACCAAAGCAGCATCCATCGAGATGCGGGAGCGTTTTCACAATGCAATGAAGGGACGTTATGCACCGGTTACTTTTGGTACCTTTCATGCGGTCTTTTTTACGATCCTCAAAGCTGCCTATCACTATACGGCAGAAAATATTTTAAGAGAAGAAGAGAAATATACGATCCTGCGTGATATTTTGGAACCGATGGATCTGGAGATCGAAGATGAGAAGGAGTTTCTTTTGGGTGTCACAGAGGAGATCAGTCTGATCAAAAACGAGCGGATATCGCTTGAGCATTATTATTCTTCTAATTGCCCGGAAGATGTGTTCCGCAGTATTTTCAGAGAATATCAGCAGGCTCTGATACGGAAACGGAAACTGGATTTTGATGATATGCTGGTCTGCACATACGAACTGTTAAAAGCAAGACCGGATATCTGCAGGGGATGGCAGAAACGTTTCCGCTATATTCTGATCGATGAATTTCAGGATATTAATGCGATCCAGTATGAGACGGTCAAACTTCTGGCACAGCCTGGAAACAATCTGTTTATCGTCGGCGATGATGACCAGTCTATCTATCGTTTTCGCGGTGCAAAGCCGGAGATTATGTTGAATTTTCAGAAAGATTTTCCGAAAGCTGTGATGATCCAGCTTGCAGAGAATTACCGTTCGACGGAGTGCATCATCAAAGGAGCCGGCAGGGTGATCGCTCACAACACCAACCGTTTTCAGAAAAGCATACATGGCATCCGCGGAAACGGAGAGAAGATCACAATCTCTTTCTTTCAGAATCAGGCAATGGAGGCTCTGGCGGTTGTCAAAAAAGTGCAGGATATGCTGCGAGACGGAAGAGAGCCGCAGGAGATCGCAGTTCTGTTCCGGACGAATACCGGAGCACGTATTTATCTGGAAAAATTCATGGAATACAACCTCCCGTTCCGGATGCGGGACGGACTGCCGAATATTTACGAACACTGGATCGCAAACGATCTGTTTACCTACATACGCATTGCAAACGGAAATCGCAGCCGGAAAGATTTTCTGCAGATCATAAACCGTCCGAACCGTTATATCAGCCGTGATTATCTGGATTCCCAGACGGTTACACTGGAAGGACTGCGGCAGAAATGTCAGGGGCGGGACTGGATGGAAGATCGGATCGACCGCCTGGAATATGATCTTTCCTGTATTGCGAAAATGAAGCCTTATGCGGCGATCAATTATATCAGGCATGCGGTAGGATATGAAGAATATTTGAGAGAATATGCACAGTTTCGCAGGATCAAGCCGGAAGAGCTGTATGAGGTTTTAGATGAACTTCAGGAAGCAGCCAGAAGTTTTGATACTTTTGATGCCTGGCGTGTCCATATGGAAGAATATAAAGAAGCTTTGCAGAAAAAGAGCAGTGAGCAGAAAGAAGAAGCAAAGGCGGTTGTTTTTACAACACTGCACAGTGCCAAAGGTCTGGAGTTTCCGGTGGTATTTCTTGTGGATGCAGTGGAAGGCAATATGCCGCACCGGAAAGCAGTGATGGATGCGGATATCCAGGAAGAACGCCGTCTGTTTTATGTGGGCATGACGCGGGCAAAAGACAAGCTCTATCTGTATTATGCAAAAGAACGCTATGGACAGGAGCTGTCCTGTTCCAGATTTATTGAAGAACTGCGAGGAGACGGCACACCAAAACCCGGACAGGGAGAAAAAAGGAGACAGACGATATGACATCAAATACAGAGAAAAGTTTGCAGATTTTAAAAGAAGAGATACAAAGGCTGGAAGAACAGGGCATTTCCGGGCATATTTTAGAAGAACTTATGGAATTTCGAAGAGAAAATGATACGGGCGATGCGGCAGAAGAACGCTGCATCCGTCCGCAGATCCCGTTTTTCGGAAAAGAGGTTTTGGAAATGGCGATCGCGGCTCTGTTAGCGGGCGAAAACGTGCTGCTCTGCGGTGGAAAGGCCACCGGGAAAAATATTCTTGCAGAAAATCTTGCCTGGCTTTTTAGAAGGCCAACTTATAATATTTCTTTTCATGTCAATACAGACAGCAGTACACTGATCGGTACGGATACGTTCCGCAACAACGAAGTCCAGCTGCGGGAAGGTCCGATTATCCAGTGTGCAAAAACCGGAGGTTTTGGGATCCTTGATGAAATCAACATGGCAAAAAACGATGCCGTATCGGTGTTGCATGCAACTTTGGATTATCGAAGAGCAATTGATGTGCCGGGATACGAAAGAGTTGCACTTCATCCGGCTACGCGTTTTATCGGTACGATGAACTACGGCTATGCCGGCACAAAAGAGTTAAACGAAGCACTTGTTTCCAGATTTGTGGTCATCAATATGCCGTCACCGGATGAGGAAACTCTGAATCATATTTTAAAGAGCATGTATCCAACCTTAAAAGAATCTGCGGCAGAGCAGTTTGTCGGTCTGTTTCTGGATCTTCAGACAAAAGCCCAGAACAGCGAGATTTCTGCCAAAGCACTGGATCTTCGAGGGCTTTTGGCGGCGATCGGGCTGATGAAGATCGGACTTTCTCCGATCCGGGCAATCCATATGGGCGTGGGCAACAAAAGCTTTGACCTGTTCGAAAGGGAGATGGTAGAAGATATCATTATGACCAGAATCCCGTCATCGCTTGAAGCAGCGGAGGTGTTTGAAGATTGACAAACGAAGAGCTTGAACATGGCAGTTTTGAGATTGAGAACCGCATCCGCAACCTGATGTGGACGATCAGCGGAGATTATGATCTGGATACGAAGCCGGATGTGACATCTTTTTACAAATCAAAATACATTTCTATTTACGATGCCATCAAGCAGGGAGCTTTTTCCAGGTTTTTTGACAAGGATGCTTTTGCACTCTATCTTCTGAAAAAAGTGTATCTCGGGGCAGATGAAAGTCAGCTTGTGACATTGGGACAGATCTGTGTGGAGGCGGCATGCCATGACAAGATCGAAAAGGAGCGGCCCGGTGTCCCGGATATCCGCAAAAAAGCGTTTGAGGCGATCATGGACCACGATTTTGAAAAAATGCTGGACACGTATACCGGAAAAGTCAAACTTGCCTATATGAGAGAAGCACTGACCGGGAGTGCTCCGGCGGACAGCCGCGTGATCCGCCCGTTTGAACAGCTGAAAAGGCTGGAACAGGCACAGAAAACGGAAGAACTGGTGCAGGCGGTTGATTGGTTTTACAATCAGATGGTGGATCCGACGTTTGAAAAGAGAGTCGGAGATCTGGAAAAAGTCCTTTCCGTCAGCACAGAAGAATTATCTGGTTTTGACTGGCAGGATTTTCTGGAAGAAGAAGCGGCGGAAGATGCTTATCGGAGAATGCAGCATCAGCTGGCAGATGCCATGACTTCTTTTTCTGAGAAGGAAAAGGAAAAAAAGGAACAGGAGCAAAAGGGCGGTACGCAGGTGATCGGGCTGGATGATGAAGCAATTGCAAAAATGAACAGTTACATTGAACTCAATTATGGCAGGAGTTACCTGACACCGCTGGAGGCAGAACGGATCAACCATCAGATCTGCACAGGGGCACATGCAGACTGTACTTTATATTTTACAGATGGGATCCTTGCAAATATGGTGAAAGTCAACGCCCAGTCAGAGTATGCCAGAAGGACGAAAGAAGTCAACTGGCGTGTATACGAGCAGAACCGCAGAATGGCAAAACAGAATATTGATATGCTGACCAATGTTTTAAAACGTGCACTGGTAGCCAGGAACGAAAAAGAAACCTATGTGGGAGAATTTGGTAGAATCCTGCCAAATCGCCTCTGGAATATCGGACGGACAGAGAACAGAAAATTGTTTCTGCAGGAGAGCAGGCGTTATAATACCGATTTTGTGGTTGAAGTGCTGATCGACGGCAGCGGTTCCCAGAGAAGCAGACAGAGCCATGTGGCACTGCAGGCTTTTATGCTCAGTGAGGCACTCACCAATGTTGGAATCCCACACCGGGTTATGAGTTTCTGCACGTTCTGGGATTATACGGTCATGCGGAGATTTCGGGAATACGAGGATGGAAGAGAAGCAAACCTGCGTATTTTTGAATTTTACGGCTCTTCCAACAACCGGGACGGACTGGCTGTGCGTGCTGCAGCCGCAGGGCTTCTGAAAAGAGACGAAGAAAACAAAATCCTGATCGTGTTAAGTGACGGAAGACCAAATGATATTGTAGTCAATCGCCCGAACAGCCGCAATCCCAGGCCTTATTTCGGTGATTATGGCACAAAAGATACGGCAATGGAAGTACGGCATCTGCGAAATGCGGGTGTATCCGTACTCGGTGTTTTTACTGGGGAGGAAGGGGATCTTCAGGCGGAGCGGAGAATTTTCGGCAAAGATTTTGCCTATATCCGCAGAATTGATAATTTTTCGGCAGTAGTCGGAAGATATTTAAAAAAACAGCTGGAAGAGACTTGTAATTAACATCTAAATCCTTTACAATAAAATGCGAGTGCAAAAAAGCACTCCGAAAACTTGCGTAAAAGTATCTTAAAAATACAGGAAAGTATGGTGGACCATGGGAATCATTGAGGCGGCGAAGCTGGCATTTGAATATAAAAAGTATGACGAAAATGGGGAAGTCGAAGAGACGATCCGTGCCGTGGACGGTGTGGATCTGGATGTGAAAAAAGGCGATTTTGTGGCAATTCTGGGGCATAATGGTTCCGGAAAGTCCACGCTTGCCAAGCAGATCAATGCGATTTTGACACCGACAGACGGTACCTTGTATGTGGACGGTATGGATGTGCGGGATGAAAAGAATATCTGGGACGTACGTAAAACGGCCGGGATGGTATTTCAGAATCCGGACAACCAGATCATCGGTACGGTGGTCGAAGAAGATGTCGGATTCGGACCGGAAAACATGGGAATACCGACCGAGGAGATTTGGGAGAGAGTTGAAGAGAGTCTCAAAAGTGTCGGCATGTGGGAATATCGCAAAAATTCTCCAAACAAACTTTCCGGCGGACAAAAACAGCGTGTGGCGATCGCCGGCGTGGTTGCAATGCATCCGAAATGCATCGTTCTGGATGAGCCGACCGCAATGCTGGATCCGAACGGCCGAAAAGAAGTGATTCGTGCCGTGCGTGCGTTAAATCAGGTAGAAAAAGTAACTGCCATTTTGATCACGCATTATATGGAAGAAGTTATCTATGCAGATAAAGTAATCGTGATGGATGATGGAAAAATCGTTATGCAGGGGACACCGTTCGAGATTTTTGCTCAGGTGGACACTCTGAAAAAATACCGTCTGGATGTGCCACAGGTGACTCTTCTGGCACACGAACTGAGAAAAGCCGGTGTTGATCTGCCGGAATGTGTACTAAGTACGGAGGAGTTAGTAAAAGCATTATGTCAATGAAATTAAAAAAAGTAAGCTACGTTTACAGTGAGGGCGATGCGTTTGAGAAAAAAGCACTCGATGAGATCAGTCTGGAAATTCCGGACGGACAGTTTATCGGGATCATCGGTCATACCGGCTCCGGGAAATCTACGCTGATCCAGCATTTAAACGGACTGCTTCGGGCAACTTCCGGTGCGATTTATTATGATGGAGAAAATATTTATCAGGAAGGTTACGACATGCGTACCCTGCGAAGTAAGGTCGGTCTGGTCTTCCAGTATCCGGAGCACCAGCTTTTTGAAGTCGATGTTTTTTCTGATGTCTGCTTTGGACCGAAAAATCTGGGATTATCCAAAGAAGAAGTGGAAGAGCGGGCAAAAAAAGCACTGACACAGGTTGGCCTGGATGAAAGCTATTATAAGAAATCACCGTTTGAACTTTCAGGCGGTCAAAAAAGGCGTGTGGCGATTGCAGGTATCCTTGCGATGCATCCGCAGGTGTTGATCCTGGATGAGCCGACCGCAGGCCTTGATCCGAAAGGACGCGATGAGATCCTGGATCAGGTAGCACTGCTTCAGAAAGAACGTAAGATCACAGTTATACTGGTGTCGCACAGCATGGAAGATGTTGCCAGATATGTAGATCGTATTATTGTAGTAAATGACGGAAAGATTTTGTTTGATGATACACCAAAACAGGTCTTTCAGCATTATAAAGAGCTGGAAAGCGTCGGACTTGCAGCACCTCAGGTCACTTATGTGGTAAAGGCTCTGAAAGAAAAAGGCTGGGATATTGACACGACAGCAACCACGGTAGAAGAGGCAAAAGAAGCCATTCTTTTGGCAATCAAGAAAAGGGAAAAGATATGTTAAGAGATATTACATTAGGACAATACTATCCGTCTGATTCCGTAATCCACAAAATGGATCCCCGCGTCAAACTGTTTGGGACGATCGTATTTATTATTTCACTGTTTTTGTTTCAGAAGATCAGTGTCTATGTTGTGGCAACACTGTTTCTGGCTGCTGTGATCATGATCTCAAAAGTGCCGTTTTCTTTTATGGTCAAGGGATTGAAGGGGATTTTTGTGCTGATGATGATCACCGTTGTGTTTAATCTGTTTCTGACACCGGGAACGACAGCATTTGCAATCTGGAAATTAAAAGTTACCTGGGAAGGTATCCGGCAGGCTGCTTTTATGGCTGTGCGCCTGACCTATCTGATCCTTGGATCTTCAGTGCTGACGCTGACTACGACACCGAATAATCTGACGGACGGACTGGAAAAAGCCCTTTCCCCGCTGAAAGTCATCAAAGTTCCGGTGCATGAGATATCCATGATGATGTCCATCGCACTTCGTTTTATCCCGATCTTGCTCGATGAGACAGACAAGATCATGAAAGCTCAGATGGCAAGATGTGCCGATTTTGAGAGCGGCGGACTGATCAAGAAAGCAAAAAGCCTGGTACCGCTGCTTGTTCCGCTTTTTATTTCGGCATTTCGCCGGGCAAATGACCTTGCGATGGCGATGGAAGCCAGAGGGTACCGCGGCGGTGAGGGAAGAACGAAGATGAAGCCGCTGATCTATAAAAAAAGAGACCATATTGCATATGTGATACTGCTGACTTATCTGGTATGTATTATTGCAACGGGCAATATCATAGCATTTTAACCAAATCAAGGAAGTCCTCTGCTTCAATCGCGAATATCCGCTTGACAAGAAGCCCTGATTCATGAAAATTATTTCGTGAAACAGGGCTTTTAATAAAGAAAAAAACAGAATTCAAGTCGAACGCATATAAGATGCGGCATGCGATTCTGGGCAGCTCGGCTGATATACATCTAAAATGAAAGCCATATCAGATGGCAGAATGGAGAAAAAATATGAAACGAGTGAAACTCATTGTAGCATACGACGGAACAAATTATCATGGCTGGCAGACACAGCCAAATGCAGTTACCATAGAAGAAGTCTTAAATCATCATTTATCAGAACTGTTAAAAGAAGAAATCAAAGTGATCGGGGCGAGCCGCACCGATGCAGGTGTGCATGCTCTGGGAAACGTGGCTGTTTTTGATACCAGTGCACGTATGCCTGCCGACAAGATTTCTTATGCATTAAATACAAGGCTGCCGGAAGACATCCGTATCCAGGACTCCTGCGAAGTGCCGTCTGATTTTCATCCGCGTTTTCAGAAAACCACCAAAACCTATGAATATCGTATCCTGAACCGCCGATTTCCGGATCCGACCAGAAGATTAAATTCTTTTTTTTATTATTATCCATTAGATGTAGTGAAGATGCAGGAAGCATCGTTGTATTTGGTAGGAGAACATGATTTTAAAAGCTTCTGTACCGAGAAACCGGAAGTAACAAATACAGTTCGCACAATCTATTCTCTGAATGTGATAAAAGAAGGTGATATGATCATAATACGTGTCACAGGCAATGGATTTCTTTACAACATGGTCCGCATCATTGCCGGCACATTAATCCGCGTGGGAGGCGGATTCATCGAGCCGCAGCAGATCAAAAAAATCCTTGAAGCAAAAGACCGGACGCTCGCAGGGGAGACAGCGAGACCGGAAGGGCTGACACTGATCGGGATTCGCTATGGTGGGAATATTCAGGGCGAACGCATGTGAGACCTGACAATAAATGATTACAAGGGGTTTGTGAAGTTACCGCAGATGTGAGAAAAATCACAGCGAAATATTGTAGAATAAAAACCGTGATCAAGAATCAGGAGGTGGATATTATGAAGAGAAGGAAAAACATACTGGCAGTGCTACTGGCAGTCACAGTTATGGCAACTGCGATGCCGGGCAGTGCGATAGCAGCACCGGTGGACGGACAGACAACGGAAGTCTCTGCCAAAGCCGGAACAGAAAAAGCAGAGAAAAAAGAGCAGATCCGTGTAATCAGCATTACGGATCCGAAACTGGAAAAAGCTTCTTTTGCCAGGGGAACAAAGGTCAAAGATATGAAACTTCCGGATAAGCTTTCTGCCAGAGGCTATAAAGAGAAAGACAGCAAAAAAGCAGAGGATATCAAGATCAAAGATGTTACATGGAAAACAGACTATAAAGAGGATTCCACAGCAGGCAAGTATACCTTTACCGCACAGATTACGGATGATTATAAGCTGGCAAAAGATGTGGTGCTTCCGAAACTGACGATTGAGATCACAGAAGCTCAGACAAAGACAACCGAAAAACAGCCGGAGACAAAAGCTGCAGAGACAAAACAGCCAGAGACAAAGGCAGCCGAAGCAAAGAAGTCTGAGACGAAAACAACCGAAAAAACGCCAGAAGTGAAGAAACCGGAAACAAAGGCAACGGAAAAGAAGCCTGAGACGAAGATCAGTGAGAAGCAGCCGGAGACAAAGGCAACCGAAGCAAAGAAGCCTGAGACGAAAACAACCGAAAAAACGCCAGAAGTGAAGAAACCGGAAACAAAGGTAACCGAAAAAGAAACAGAAGTCAGGAAACCGGAAACAAAGGCAACGGAAAAGAAGCCTGAGACGAAGATCAGTGAGAAGCAGCCGGAAACAAAGGCAGATGCAAAAGCAAAAGATGCGAAGTCAACGGAGTCTGAAAAAGAATCCGAAACGAAACAGTCAGAGACGAAGGAATCCGAAACGAAACAGTCAGAGACGAAAGAATCGGAAACAAAAGAATCTGAAACAGAAAATACGAATCTGAAGATCACTGCTTTTGAAGTGAAAGATGCCAAAGTGACGATCGATGAGGAAAAACAGACAATCACCGTTCTTATGCAGAAGAGCGATACAGATCTGAAAAAACTGGCACCGAAGATCACGGTTCCGGCAGGTGTGACCGTAGATCCGGCAAGTGAAAAAGAAGTAGATTTCTCTGCATCAGATAAAATACCGGTCATCTATAAACTTACCAGAACCGCAGAAGACGGAAAAACCGTGACAAGAGAATATAAAGTTACGGCGACCATCTGCAAACATGACTGGAAAGAAGCGACCTGTACGGAGGCAGCCATCTGCAAGCTCTGTGGGGTAACAGGAGCAGCGGCTCTTGGGCATGACTGGAAGGAAGCAACCTGTACAGAAGCGGCCGTCTGCAAACGCTGCGGAATCAAAGGAGCAGCAGCTCTTGGGCATGACTGGACAAAAGCAACCTGCAAAGTAAAGAGCACCTGCAAACGCTGCAAGATCACACGAGGCAAACTGGCTGCTCATACCTGGAGCAAATGGAAAGTCACAGCCGAAGCAACGCATGAGAAGAAGGGGAAAAAAGAACGTAAGTGTGGCATATGCAAGAAGAAAGAGACCAAGACACTGCCAAAGATCAACTGGATCGGAGAAGCAGACAACAATAAGATTGAAGGACTGACAAATGGCGGCAATTATGCGACCGGTGCCAACATTACCTTCAAGGCAGTTGGTGACCGGATGGATAACAAAGCACCGATCGAAGGAGATGTGCGTTATCTTCCGGTATCCTGGACCTGCGGAACAGGAAAAGGAGATCTGAACGAAACAAACGCCTATGCCAGAACACTCCAGTTTACAACAGCCGGAACCTATACACTGAATGTGACATATGAGCGTCAGCTCTATAAAGACGGCAAGTGGATTGCCAAAGGGGATGCCGATGTACAGACAGTACAGCTGAATGTGACCGGCAATACAATCACCAACAGCACGAACAAAGGTGCTTCTGGTTCAAACTCGAATGTCCGGGTGGCAGCTGTAACCGGTGACAATTCCCCGATTGTTTTACTTTCAATCGTGCTTGCAGCGTCTCTTGCAGCACTCATCGCATTGCTTGTATCCGGCATACGACGCAAAAACAACAGAAAATAAGCCATCTGTCAAACTGTGACGGAAAACAGCAGAAATGATTTTTAAAGGAGTTAAAAAATCCCCTGCAGACAAAAACCTGCAGGGGATTTTAACATACACAGAAAAATTGCTCCATGAAAAAGATTAGTTTTCCATATCTTCAAATTCTGCATTATCCAGCCATTCATCGAATGCATCCGCAACCATTTCATATTCTTCGTCACTTTCGATGTTATCCAGTGTCGGATTTCCGTTTATTTCCTGGAAACGGTACAGATACACGTCACCTTCTTCGGAAGCATTGCCCTTTTCATCCAGCGGAAGCAGTGCAATGTATTCTTTTTCATCTGCTTCAAAGATCGTCAGGATCGCACACTCCATCATGGAACCATCGTCCAGTGTCAGAGTAACGGTTGCTTTTTCACAGTCACTTTTGGAACCGCATGCATCGCAGGAACCAGCACATCCGTTTTCAAAATCGCTCATTCGTATTTACCTCATTTCTTTATAGTTATGCTACTGTTCGTTGCAGCAAGAATGCCCAGGCATTCTTGGATTCGCTGTAACACTTCCTCCACTTTAACAGACAAGTACAAGAAATGCAAGTAGATTTGTAAAAGAAAAGATGATATGATAAAAAGAAAGCAGAGGAAGGAGCATGATGGATGAAACTGATATCGTGGAACGTAAACGGGCTGCGTGCCTGTGTACAGAAAGGATTTTTAGATATTTTTAAGGAGCTGAATGCGGATATGTTCTGTATTCAGGAAAGCAAACTCCAGGAAGGGCAGATCAGCCTTGAACTGGAAGGTTATCATCAGTACTGGAATTATGCGATAAAAAAAGGCTATTCCGGAACGGCCATCTTTACCAGAAGAGAGCCAATGTCCGTGGCATACGGCATCGGTATCGAAGAACATGACCAGGAAGGCCGCGTGATCACCCTGGAATTTGCAGAATTTTACCTGGTGACGGTCTACACGCCAAATTCGCAGAGTGAACTTGCAAGACTGGATTACCGTATGCAATGGGAAGATGCATTTCTTTCCTATCTGAAAGGGCTGGAAGAGAAAAAGCCGATTGTATTTTGCGGAGATCTGAAAGAATCACAGCCATCATCGAAACAAATGAAGAAAAAACCAGTTATCGTGTGTGGCGACTTTAACGTTGCCGCAACGGAGCTGGATATCAAAAATCCGAAGGCCAACGTAAAAAACGCCGGATTTACTCCGGAAGAGCGTGAAAAGTTCAAAACGCTCCTAGATTCCGGATTTACAGACACATATCGCTATCTGTATCCAGATCAGATAGAATACTCCTGGTGGTCATATCGCTTTAAAGCCAGGGAACGAAATGCTGGATGGAGAATAGACTATTTTCTGACTTCCGATTTTGTGCAGGACAAGATCCGGGATGCCAGGATCCATACAGGAATCATGGGTTCTGATCATTGCCCGGTAGAACTGGATATAGACCTCTAATCTTCTTTCAGGAATACATCCAGGATGAACTCGGAATTACATTCTCTGCTGAACTCGATGCGGTCCAGGATGCCTTTCAGGTATGCATTTTTAATATCAGCATCCAGATCGGCATCCAGCAGGGAACCGAGGGCATCATGGAAACTCATGATCTTTTCTTCATAATCTTCTTTTACCGGGATGCTTTCCTCCAGATGATCCATCTGATTCTTGATGGATGCGATCCGGTCATTGTTTATTGCTTTGCGGTCGGCAAATTCATTGTCGGCGATCAATCCGTCTTCCCAGGCATCGAAAAGCCTGGTCAGTTTCTTTTCCTGGCGGATCAGTTCTTTCTGCAGATCATCCATCTGCTTCCGAATCGTATCTTCTGACACTTCTGGAAGATTATCGATTTTAACCTCAAAATCAGAAATATATTTTTCAAGAGAATATGCAACGGCATCCATTACATCACTTGCAACAGCAGACTTTACTTTGCAAATCTGAGAAGACTTATGCGTATACCTTGCAGCGGTTTCAGGACGAGCAGGGTAAGACTGGTAGCACATGGCTTTTCCACACTTTGCACATACCAGAATACCGGCAAGCGGGTTGATCAGCTTCAGGCCGGATTTGGTCTTATCAGAATGGAAACGTTTGGAAGCTGCCAAGAAAGTAGCATCATCAACAAGTGCCGGATGCTTTCCGTCATATAACATATACTGATCACCGTGCTGTGAACGTGGACGGCTGCTTACCAGTTTTCCGTCAACCATGGTTTTGATACGTATGCGGTCGTTCCATCGTACCTTTCCGGTGTAGGTCGGGTTAGTCAGGATCGTTTTGACTGTTGAAACAGACCATTCCGGATCACCGGAGTAAGTAGGCACACCGTAAGAGCTGAGACGCTTTGCAATCTTGCCGGGAGTCAGATTTTCTTCTATAGCCCAGGTGAAGATATTTTGCACAACCGGGGCTTCTTCCGGATTCGGGACGAGCGTTCTTCCGGTCTTGCTTTTCAGGATATCATAACCATATGGACGGTAAGATCCCATATAGTTTCCTTCAACAACTGCCTGGATGCGTCCGCGTTCCATACGCTTCCGGATCATCTTGTATTCACGCCTGGACATGAACAGCTCAAATTCCATATATTCCTCATCGTCCTGATTATGGGCGATGTCGTAAGTTTTGGTTGGCGTAACAACCAGAATCCCGTTATTGTTATTACCATAACGCAGACAGTCGAGAATCGCCTGTGCATCGCCTTGATTACCGCGTGAAAGCCTCGTAACCTCTACGATGATAATTCCTCTGTACAGACCGTTGTAACAGTCCTGGATCATCTGCTGGATCTGCGGGCGTGCTGCAATCGTTTCTCCGGATACGATCTCATGGTAGATCTTTCCGACATGCAGCCCCTTGCGTGCGGCAAGTTCTGTCAGGATCTTCTTGTGTCTTGCCAGCGTTTCACCTTCGCCAAGTTTTTCTGCTTCCATGTCCGCACGGCTTTTTCGCAGATATAATGCATAATTTTCGATTTTCATAGGTACCTCCTTAAAAATGAGTATAAAAAATACACCTGTACAGGTGCTGGAGGATTGTGGTATAATCATCTTGTTCAAGGATGGATTATACTGGTCCTCAGACCTGTATAGATTCACAGATCCGCTTCGGTGTTACCAGCACCGGGGCGGTTTTTTACGTTATTCAGTTAAATTACAAATCAATCGGCTTGTTTAGAAGCTTCATCCTGCTTGAAATTCTTATATATTTTGTGACGTTTAAAACCAAAATATAAAAGCAAAGCAGCGATTACAAGCCAGAAAGGATCGAAACTGCTGAAGAAAACTAAAAGTACAAAAAATCCAAAACCAATCATGAGATTTCCACTTTTGGGAGTTGAAACAGTTTTAACAGGATTTGGTGATTTACGTTTGACGAAGTTACTGGTTGAACGGTAAACGCCGGTCAAACGTCTGGATAACTTAGGTGGATCACCAAAAATTTTGTAAAAGCAAAATAAGGTTGCCCTTGCATCATCAAGAGCGTTATGTGCTTTTCCCTTGTAGTATGAATAATAACTTGCACAGGTTCGTAGTTTTTGCCATTTATAACCACCATGATAATCATCATGCTTACCGTAAATTTTCGCAAATGCAATCATAACATCGACAACAATAGCACCTGGTTTCGCATCATATCCAATACCGCCATTAAAAATAAAAGGTAAATCGAAACCGCGGATATTATATCCGACGATTACATCCGCATCTTCCAAGATGCGTTGAATGGTATCAGCATAATACAGGAGCGGTTTGCAATCCTGCACCATAGCAGGACTGATGTGGTTTACTTTTTGGGCACTTAGCCAACAATCGTGCTCAGTTGGCAGGATGTATTCGTTGAAAAGAATTTCTCCGGCACCATCAATAATCGAAAGCTGAAGAATTTCATCAGAATCTGGATCCAATCCTGTCGTTTCTATGTCAAGGCAAATAATGTTCAATAGATCACTTCCTTTAATCCTTAGTATATTGTTCTAAAATACGGGAGATAATAGTGGTATGAAAATACTACTATATGACCACATTATAAAATACGATCTGACCTTTCGTCAGGTAGCCGAACTTACCGGCATTCCACGTTCGACTGTCAGCGACATCGCAAACGGCAAGACATCACCCACCATGAACCAGATGGAACAGCTGGCAGCGGGACTGCAAATTACTATTTCAGACCTATTCGAGTCTGATTATAAGTAATCTTATCTGAGTTGTCCGGGATTTCGGACAATTCCTAAAATTGCATCACTTTTTTCCTCCTGAAACGTTTGTTAAGATGAAAGGAAAATTTTGCTAAAACAAATGTTCGAAAACAGTTGCATCACAAATATTTCTGTGATAATATGAAATCAAGGAATTTCGAACAAATGTTTGAAAAAACGTGATCGGGAGGTACATAGGATGGAAACGGTAAAAAATAAAATTATAGGTCTGTTGGATAAGTTGAAACCGTCAGAATTGGATCTTGTATTGAAAATCATTCTGAGACTTCTGGACTAGGCGAAAGCCTAGTCTTTTTTTGCAATTTTATTTGCGATATCCTCAAGAACCTGCCACTCGCTTTCATCTAATGTAGCCAGTGCAAAAAGCAGACGTTCTTTAAATGATCCGCTTTCGCTTTTAAACAGATCAGCACTCAGGCGGGCAATTTCGTCATTTCTATCTATAGGTGCTTTCATATCACCCTTGCCCTCTGTAAGCCATTCTTTACGGATTCTGTACTTTTCGCATATATCATCTATTAATAAGGCACTAGGATTACCAGTTCTAATCAATTTCGAAATGTATTGTTGCGAAACACTTAATGACTCGCCGAAAGCGGTTTTGGTTTTACCTGATTCTTCCAATACAATAGCTATTCTATCGTTAATTGTTTGCATCATATCCTCCTTTCTGTGATTCTTAGTATATACCACAAAATAATGCAAGTCAACAGAAAAATACAACTAAGTTGTAGAAAACTATTGACATCACGCATTAGTAGTGATAATATACATCTAAGATGTGAAGCATCAAAACTAAGAGAGGCAGGTGATTAGATGACGAAGCAGGAGAGAATCAAAAGACTTTCTGAAGCAATCGAGGCAGTACCGGAAGAAAAGAAAGATTACATTCTTGGCATCGCTGAAGGAATGGCAGTAATGAAGCGTCTGGAAAAAGAGAAGTTCGCAGACGAAGCAGAGCAGAAAGCGGGGTAGGAAAATACATTGACATTAAGAGAAGTTTTAAGAGCAGCAGAGGACTTTGCTTATATCAGAATAAAAGTAAAAAAATATGGCTTGATGTTTGAAACATGCTATGCAGCAGAAGGACTGGAAGGACATCAAAATGAAGAATTTGAGAAGTTGAAAGAAAAAGAAGTAATCAGATTCTGCAACAATAGAGTTGGCATCGGAGGCATAACTAACGAATTAGAGATTGAAATTAAGGAGGGAAAATGACCATATACAAGATTGGCAACATAACGGTTCACATTCATGGAAATGTGAACCAGAAGAATCTGGAAGAAGCAACGGCAAAATTTTTGAAAGCCGTAAAAAGGAAGCAAAAAGATGAGAAAAAGAGAGTTGTATAGCCTGATCAGGAGCGTGATTGCCCCGATCGTAGCCACAGCGGCAGCAATATTTGCCTTCTGGTGGCTGGGAAAATACAGCACGATTTGTGAACGAGATATCGTTGGAACTGCCATTACCGTGTGGTGTGCGGTACTGATCCGTGTGCTGATGTTGGTGAGCAAGGAGGAAGCAGAATGAGCAAGATTATTAAGGTTAGTACGGATCTGGAAGTGACCGTGCATGATTTCCCACAGGGAACGATAAGAGAGCAGAATAGACAGCTCTGTGAGCTGATCGGGAACGGATGCGAGATGATTGAGCACGTCATGCCAAGACGACTGTATAACGAATTAGGGCATACGACAGAAGTTAAACGTGAAAACAGCAAGTGTGTGGCTATGCTGGTTGACGAAGAGTTTCTGTTCAAGAATGAACTTCAGTTTAACCCGATTGGCTGTTACCTGTACGAAACTGACAAACACGGCTCCCCAATCATGGGAAACATTTTGTTTGTAGGTGATACATATACAGGCGATGGCATTACGTTTTCAGGGATTGAAGAAGAGACATTCAACAAATTGTATGAGCAGTTGAAACAGCTGGCATGGAAAGCGGGGACTTGAATAAAAAAGCAAGTTCAGTATAGGACATATGAGAGGAAAAAGCAAGTGAACCATAAACAAGAAATCGTAAATACACTTCAGCGGATGTCGGGGAAGTATTCGATATACGAGATCTTCTCCGACTGGATCAAGTGCTGTGCCCTGGCGATCAGCAACCAGAGCGACCTGTTCCGGGATAATGAGATATGGGAAAGCCGAGAGCAGGAGTATCTTGCGACCATTCGGAAATACCCGCCGGAAGAAGCAAAGGAGTTTACCCGGATGCTTGCGGAACTGGCTTTTGCACTGGAGGATGAAATAACAGACGTGCTGGGCGAAGTGTACATGGAAGCCGATATGGGAAGTAAGTCCACCGGGCAGTTTTTCACACCGTACCATTTGTCGAAGATGACTGCCGGGGTTACGATCCAGGCAGACGTTTCGCCGGCGAAACCATTGATACTGAATGAACCAAGTACGGGAGGTGGCGGCATGATCATTGCCGCCGCTGAAATATTGAGAAAAAGAGGGCTGAACCACCAGAGGTGCATGGAAGTGGTTGCACAGGATCTGGACTGGAAGGGGGTATACATGACCTACCTGCAGTTGTCCCTTTTGGGGATCAAAGCGATTGTGGTGCAGGGCAATACCCTGTCAGAGCCATTTACAGACCTGAGGAGCTACCCGAAAGAACGGGTGCTGCTCACGCCTGCACAAAAAGGAATGTTGATTTGAAAGGAAGAAGCAAGATGGAAGGACAGCAGCCAGATGCACGTCAGAGCCTGTATGAAAGTATACTTCTGGTTCTGATGAACGAAGAGGTAGATATCAGCCGCGTTAAGAATGGGATCTATGTGGCACTGAATGGGTATGAAGTCCAGGAACGAACAACGGAGATTGCTCTGATTTCACAGGAAAGAAATGAATATCTGCTTAAAAAGTTTATGATTGCAAAGACGGTCAAAGGATGCACACCAAGAACTCTGAGATATTATCGTGACACTTTGAAATTTGTGTTCGATTACATAGGAAAAACGGTAGATGACATTACCTCAGATGACATCCGGATGTACAGCATTATCCGGATGAAAAAAGATGGAGTAACTGAAGTAACAGCAGATAATGAACTCCGTGTGCTGAGGAGTTTTTACGGGTATCTTCAGCGGGAAGAGATCCTGACAAGCAACCCGATGCTGAAGATTGAATGTATCCGGGCACAGCGGGTGAAAAAGACGGCATTTACCGAAATGGAGATTGAAAAACTCAGAATCCAGGCGATGGAAACAGGAGCGAGAGAAAGCATGATTGTTGAAACGCTGTTAAGCACTGGAATGAGGGTCGCAGAACTGGCACAGGTCAGACTGTGCGAGATTGAAGGAAACCGTGTGCTGACCCATGGAAAAGGGAAAAAGGACCGTTACACCTATCTGAACGCAAAGGCAGAGCTTGCGATTGACAGGTACCTGAAAATCAGAAACGATGATAACCCATACCTGATCCCAGGACGGATCATGCAGAAAGGTGATAAAGAACTGGAAAGACCGGCAGCGTTTAACTGTCATGGACATATCGAACGTCACCAAATAGAAGAGACACTGAAAGGAATTGCACAGGCAGCAGGCGTTGCCGAAGGGAACCCACATAAATACAGACGTACCTGTGCAACGATGGCACTCCGCAGAGGGATGCCGGTTGAACAGGTGTCGAAGATGCTGGGGCATGAACAGATCACGACTACACAAATCTATCTGGATATAGACGAGGAAAACATGAAAGCGGCACACAGGAAATATGTAGTTTAGAAAACAAAAAGCATTGCCATAACAGCAATGCTCTCCGCGAATATGCAATATTCCAAACCATCCATATTGTATCATTTCGCCGGAAAAAATTCAAGCGGTAAAAGCAGTTGCATGGCCGCTTTTCAACTTGATTTAGACAATTAAAGATAGGAAAACCAGAGGGATGTATACAAGAAAGACTTGGAAGAGTAAAAACGCGATCGAGATAGCAGAATACCATGACTGCAGGTACGGGGCACCGGGAAGAAGCAGGATGGAAAAAAGGAAAGCCACACCGGAAGAGATGGAGAAGCAGAACCAGAGAAACCGGGAGCGGAAAGCCAGACATAAGTTATGGGCAAACTTCAAGGAAGACGACTACTTTTCAACCTGGACGTTTAAGAAGGAAAGCAGACCGCAGGACATGGGAGAAGCAAAGCAGATCTTCAGCAAAGTGATCGGGATCATCCGGAGGGAATATAAGAAGCGTGGGCATAAGCTTTGCTGGATCCGCAACATAGAGGTAGGCACAAAAAATGCATGGCATATCCATATCGTGTTGAACCGGATACCGGACACGGACCTGATCCTGAAAAAAGCATGGACATATGGCGGGATCCATAATGAACTGCTGTATACAAGTGGGGAGTTCACAAAGTTGGCGGTATATCTGTGCAAGACACCGAAGACGGACAAGCGTCTGAAGGAGAACAGCTATTCAACGTCCAGGGGATTAGCCGGGATCGAGCCGAAAAGGCGGGTCATGAAGGGCAAGACCTGGAAAAAGGAGATCAGACCGCCGAAAGGCTGGTACATCGATAAAGAGAGCGTCCGCCAGGGAGAGAACAAACTGACCGGACAGCCATACCGGACTTATATCCTGTTCCGGATACAGAGGGAATAAAGACACGGTAACAGGGCAAAAAACCACTAAAAACAATAGATAAAGACAAAATATGTGGACAGTGTGCATAAAATGTGCACAACTACAAGGAATAGGGCAGAAATGCGATAAAAGGGAGTCCGCAGAAAGGAGAAATCAGTGGAAGAACAGAAAGAACACGTAAAAGCATATATAAAAGTTACCGGTCACAAATATGCCTGGATGCTGGAATGTGGAGGGGGACGGCTTTATGGCGATGGAGAAGGCAGCAGTTGCAGCGTAAATCGGAAGCTGACAGCAATAGAAGCTCTGGCAGACATGTTGGGACATATGAAACGAGGCGTGATGTTTGACCTGAAGATCAATGAAATAAACATTGCCAATTATATTAACCGGGGTTTCCTGGGCAAGTGGAAGCAGAACGGATGGAAAACTGTAGGAGGTGCACGCGTGAAATACGCAGAAGAATGGAAAAAAGTGCGTTTTGAACCGCATGCATTCAGAGCAGAATATGTTCATGATTTGGAGATACCGGCATGAGCGGCGAGTGGGACGGCTTCTTGCTGCCGAAAAACGGCAGGAAGAAAAAGCGGAAAAAACATGGCAGGAGCATCATGCAGGCAGGGAAATACTGCTATCTGTGTGCCAGATTCTACGGAGACTATGGGCGAAAGCCTGTGCAGAAGCACCACATAGTCTTCGGGCGGGGAAACAGGCAGATATCAGAGGAGCTGGGATTGACCGTCTACCTGTGTGACCAGCACCATGAACACGGACCAGATGCCGTCCACGTGAACCATGAAATGGCACGAATTTTGCAGGCAGACGCACAGGAAGTATATGAACAGACACACACCAGGGAGGAGTGGATGGAGCGAATTGGGCGGAATTACAAACTATAAATGGCAGAAACAGTTCGAGGAGCATTGGGGCATCCTGCATAATCGATACGGAAAGCGGGATCTGCTGAGAGAATGGCCGGAGACAACGGCAAAAGTGATGAAAGCATTGAAGAGAAAGGAAGGCAAACAGAATGAACAAAGTAATCTTGATGGGAAGATTAACCAGAGACCCGGATATCCGACATTCTGCTGGCGAGAACAGTACAGCAGTTGCACGTTATACACTGGCAGTGGATCGCAGATACAAGCGTGATGGCGAGGCAGGTGCTGATTTTATCAGCTGTGTGGCGTTTGGACGCAGTGCAGAGTTCGCAGAGAAGTATTTCCGCCAGGGGCTGAAAGTAGTCGTTACAGGTCGTATCCAGACAGGAAGCTATACCAACCGGGACGGCAACAAGGTTTACACGACAGATGTAGCCGTAGAGGAACAGGAATTTGCGGAAAGCAAAGCGGCAGGACAGAGAAACCGGGAAGAAAGCAGCCAGGAACGGCCAGAGCCGATGCCAGTGGATGAGAACGGATTTATGAACATCCCGGACGGTATTGACGAAGAACTGCCGTTCGCATAGAAACTGATCTGAATTACGGCAAGGAGAAAGGAAGAAGATATTATGATGTTCACAAAATTTGGCGAAATGAACTCCTACAAGGAGATCAATGAACTGGCGGAAAACCTGTTCAACGAGGGCGATATCAAAAGCCTGAAAGAAATGGCTAAAGAGAATGGGATTCCGGAAGATATGACAGAGATGTACCTGCAGGGCGAGATCCAACAGCTCTGCGAGGCAATGGATGCGGCACTGGGCAAGATCGATGTCGAGGTCAGAGAGCTGAAGCCGCAGGAGATCATGCTGGACTGGGTGGAATACCTGAGAGGTCAGTGTATGGAAAATGAGATGCTTGCGTTCCAGGTACGAAAAAAGGGCAAGAGCCTGGCGGGATGCATCGGGACATTACTGCAATGGTCCTATGCTACCAGAGTAACTGTACACAAGGATGTGGCGAAAGCAGCAGGCATCGGAGGAAACTATAAGCTTGGTATGTGTCCAGGGATGGCAACCGCAAAGAAACTGATCACAGAGTACTATATGGGAAAGTAGGCGGCAGAAATGAAAAAGAAAGCTATCGAAAAAATCCCATACCTGGGACTGAAACAGGTCAGCAGAGGGCAGGATGTGAAATATATCGGGGTAACGGCGGTCAAAACCGTGGGACACGAAAAGCATCTGTTCCTGGAAATGTATCGAAACGAAAAAGAATCAATGGATATTCCGGTCGTGCGGATCGCACTGACAAAGAAAGACTTCGGCACTTACTACCCTGACAAAGATACATGGACAAGAGAAAAAATCGGAAAGGACTATTATTACGGTTCAACACTGGTCTGGAATAAGGCAGGGGGAAGGACAGAGCGAAACAGCAGGGCAAAAGCCAATATCCTTGCCACCGAAGAAGACATGCAGCGTATTGAAAAATTCTGTGGAAAAAATGAATGGTATAAAAGCGAATGGTGGGAGCACATATACCGGTTTCAGAGTTCCATCGCAATAGAAGAACGAAGAAAAGCAGAAAACAGAAAGTATGAAAAACGGCAGCAGGCGTTGAAAGACCGCCAGGAGCACACACCGGAACTCCCGGAAGCGGAGATCCTGGAGATGGCAGACATGTTCTATTTCTACCAGAAGCATTATCTGTATTACAAGAAACGCGGCTGCTGGGTGCGGATCGCCTGCACAAAATGCGGCGGCGTAACCGAAGCCAGATGGAAAGGCGGAATAAGCTACGAAAGCCAGTACCAAAAATGGGTGGACCCGCCGAAAGAGGGTGTTCTTGCACCATGCCCGATGTGTGGGGAAATAGGCGAGTACAAATGTCAGGGCAAAGTCAAAGGTTCACATAGCAAAAGGATCTATGCATTCCTTGGACAGAAATACAAAGAAAAAGGCATGGTATTCCGTTACATAGAGCTGATAAAAGAATGGAAACTTGAATTGATGGCAGATGATAAAGAAGAAATCATGCATAATGCCAGCGAAGAGATTTCCGGTATTGAAGTAGCGAGAGCCTATCTGATGCCGGGGGAGAAAACACAGATTGATTACCATAAACATAGCTGGGTTGACGGAAAAGATTACTGGGATGACTGCAACCTGTACGGCAACGTCAACATCACGATCCATGCAGGGCGGATCCTGCCGCATACCTACCGTGAAATGCAGGGAACCATATTCCAGTACAGTGCCCTGCAGGAATATGAAAAAATGGCCCCGGAAGTCAACCCGGTCAGCTACCTGGAACGCTGCCTGGATATCCCACAGTTGGAAATGGTTGTAAAAATGGGATTAAGCGAGATCGCGGCGTCCATCGTCCGGTGTGAGTGCGGCATTATAGCAGACACAAATGCAAAACGGCTGGATAAATTCCTGGGGATCCGGAAAGAGCGGACACAGCAATTGATTAAAAGCAAGGGCAACTCTGCACTCCTGGAAGTTATGAAGATGGAAAAGAAGCTGAAACAGAACTGGACAGATGAACAGATCGAACATCTGGCAGTGACAAGACTGAAACAGGGACGGGTCGAACAGGCATTACAGTACATGGGCATACAGAAGCTTCTGAACCGGATAGAACGGTATGCCGGATGCAGATATGAAAGTGCCTGCCTGCGTGCACAGGAACGGATCAGACACATGGCAGTAACCTACACGGATTACCTGGGTATGCGGCTGTCACTCGGGTATGACCTGACGAACACGGTATACCAACAGCCGAGGGATCTGGAAGCGGCACACAACAAGATGGCAGCAGAACAAAACAAGAAAGAGGCAGACAAACGTCTGCAGGAAGTAAAAAAGAGATTTGCAGGCATCCGGAACAGCTACCGGAAGCTCAGAAACCGGTATTTCTATGAGGATGATGAATATATCATCCGGCCGGCAAGGTCAGCGGAAGAGATTGTCATGGAAGGCAGGATTCTGCACCATTGCGTTGGTGGGGACAGCTATCTCAGAAAACACAATGACGGACAGACCTACATTCTGATGCTGCGGTTTGCAAAAGAACCGGAGATACCGTACATAACTGTAGAGATCGAGCGGGACACGCACCAGCTCATCCAGTGGTACGGGGCACACGACCGCAAACCAGATAAAGAGCACATGCAGAAGTGGCTGGATGATTACGTGGGGCATCTGAAACAGAAAGATGCAGAAGCAAAGCAGAGGGCACAGAGCGTGGCGTAAGGAGGGAATATGGAGTACACACAGATCACACTGAATGACTGGATGGAGATGAAACAGAAGCTGAAACAGGAACTGCTTGGCGTGAAGCAGTCCTTTGTCCGGATCGGGTACGCACTTCGAAAGATCGATGATGCGAAACTGTACGAACAGGACGGATACAAGAGCGTTGCGGAGTTCGCCAAAGCGGAATATGGCCTTGAAGGTTCCACGGTATCACGATTTATGAGCATCAACCGGGAATATTCCATAGACGGCTATTCCGAACGCCTGAAGCCGGAATATGCAGACTTCAACCGCTCCCAGCTGGAAGAGATGCTGAAGCTTCCAGAAGCAGACCGGGAGATGATCACACCGGACACGGCAAGAAAAGAGATCCGCGATATCAAGAAATTCAACCATGCAGAACCGCAGGAGGGCATCGCAGACGATGTAACGGACCTGATCCGGCACTTCGGGAAAGACAATGCAGATACACTGAAAAAGCTGTATCAGTGCGGTATTGCAGATAATCTGTATGAAAATATCAACCGGCTGATCGAGATCGTAAACCCGGGCGGCAGCAGGAGCTACCGTAAAGGGCTGTTCTTCCTGATGTTCCATGAAGACTGCCTGAAATATAAGAAATACGGACAAACACCGCAGAGAATGGAGTACCGTGAATTTTTTGAACGGATCTTGGATGTTTTTGGTGATGAACCGGAAGAAGAGACAATGGAAGGGGTGACAGAAGCTGAGCATGAAAGAACGGATAGCGAACATGAAAGAGAAGTGGAAGAACTGGCAGCAGAACCGCAAAGAGATAGCAGAGTTGAGAGAGAAGATCCTGAGAGAGGGGAACATGAACAGGAGCGAACTGGACAGCCAGATCCGAAAGTCGAAGAACCGGAAAAAACAGTAATTTCGCCGGCGAAAAAAACGGAAGAAAAAGAAGAAACTGTTCCGGAAATCATTGAAAGTGAAACTGAAATTGAAGAAAGTGTTCCAAAAATCATGGAAAATGTGGTTGAAATTGAGGAAGACGTTCCGGAAATAAGCGAAAACGTAATTGAAACAGAGGTGAAAGTTACCCATCAGATTAAGCTGGGAGCGGAATTCTTCGACGATGCGGCAGCAGGAAGAAAGAGCTTTGAACTGAGAAAGAACGATCGCAATTACAAAGAGGGCGATATGTTAGAAATGGAAGAGATCAAAGACGGAAAGAAAACCGGGCGAAAATGCAGTAAGCGTATTGTATACATGATGGAAAACTTTGAAGGACTGGAAGACGGATACTGCATCCTGGGATGCGAATTGTTGTAAAGGAGAGGATGATACGATGTTTATACATTTGAAAGATTTTAAAAGACTGCTCAAACAAGCCTACACAGGTGTAGGCTTGTGCGTGGCACGAAGAGGGGATGATGTGCTGTTCGGCGGTTCTGGCTGGGTAATTGCCACAGAAAAAGAATCCATGGATAAAAAGCAGCTGGCAGCAGTTATTGAACTGACGGGAGAGCTTCCGGGAAAAGGAGAAGCTTTTAAGGCAACGAAGGAAGAGAACCAGTACGAAATCGGCGAGGTCCACTGGGGTATGAAAGACAGAACGGATGCGGACAGAGAGGAAGAGGAGAAATTAACCGTGACGCCGATTGTGTTGGAAAGATATCCAAATGGAAAAGCCATGAGGGTATTACAGGCAGCAGACGGACGGGTAGAAGTGTTAAATGACAGATTCGTAAAAGCAATTGATTATGCATCGATGAACTTAGATTATGAGCATGAAGTCCAGGGACCGTTCGTTAACCCTAAATTTCCGAAGCAGGTGTACTGGAAAAGCGAAGCAACGACACTGACAGCTATCTTGTACGATAAGGACGAACTGAAAGAAAAAGATATCCTGGAGTATCTGCGGGATATAAAAATTGAAGGGTGAGTGGGAGAGAATGAACGACAATAAAAACTGCAACACATGCAGATACCATAGTGAGAATGGAACATGCAGATGCACAAGAAGCGAAGAATTCAGTGATGTAACAACAGGAACATATTGTTGTGATTGCTATCAGTTGAAAATGGAATATGACTGGAGAATGTCGGTGCTGGACAGGTTCATGAGAGGAGCGGGAAGATGAAGGATGAAAGCAGCAGAAAAAAATGTGAAACGTAAAGCACATTACGACCATCTGGAGCAGAGCGTGGATGCTGAGGCGGCCAGAAGATTCCATGAGCCGACCTATTCACAGCGGACCCCGCACTATGTGAAACAGGTATATGAGCAGCTGGAACTGGCAGCAGGCCTGAGCGGGTTTGAGATTGCCGGTCTGAGGGACAGACGGACCGGCAAGGAGTATTACAGGAACGATGATGGGTTGCATGAACGAAAACAATAGCAAGGAAATGCATGAGGGGAGCGGACAATGAAAATCATAACAAAACTGGAACAGTACTATTCCATGAAGCAGGAAGCCAAAGACCTCCGGCAGAGGATTGAGGCAGGGGAGCGTTACCTTGCAGAGATGGAGAAAGAGGGGTGTCAGGTATCAGACACAGTGACAGGGACACGAAAAGATGGGACGATCGGAGCGATCTGTGTCACCGGCTTCCCGATTCCGGAATATGAAAAGATTAAAACAATGACGAAAAAGAGAATAGCAAGGCTGAAAATACTGGAAGAGGAACTGATCGAAGCGATGAACCAGGTGGATGACTTCATCAACCGGATTCCGAAAAGTGAACTCCGGATGATTTTCCGCTTGTATTATATTGATGACTGTACATGGTTTCGAGTTGCACACACCATGAACAGCCGTTTTCCAAAACGGAAAAGCAAATATACGGCAGACAGCTGTCGGATGTTACATAACCGGTATTTGGAAAAAGTTGAAAAAAATTAAAAAATGTTCGCTCACGTTCGCATAAAGTATGTTATAAATAAAATGCAAGAACAGACAGACGCATATATCCTGATGTTCGAAAAAAGCCGCCGATCCTCTTGGTGGCGGCTGACGGAATGTAGTTTAAGGGAAAAACATACGGCGTTACGCACCGTAGACTCTGGTTCGAATCCAGATGTTCCGATCGGCAGCAGATGTTGCCGCTGCTGTGAATAATCAAATAATTTCTTCCGTTCAGAAATGCGAAAAGTGCCCGATAAAAGGCACTTTTTTGCATATTTTCTAAAAAAACACTTGACATATGGTACACCATATGATATTATATATACATAAGGAGGTGAGATACAGATGAGCGATGAAAATAGAAACAGATCCGGAATCGACTGGAAGAGCTGGTTACTCACAGCGATCACGGATCTGACAATCGGGATCATACTTATGATCCTTGACAAACTCTTCTAAGATTAACTCTTAGAAGAAAGGAGAGGGGCGAAAGCCCTTCTCTGAAACAAATATAACACGAAGGCTCATCTGTGTAAAGTATGTTGTGGAAATTAGGGATATTTTTCATTGCGATCGGATTGGCGAAGATTGCGTGGTATCTGATCCAGAAATGGAGGGATAAACGTGCCAGTCGGTAGTCCATCAAAACAGACCATTGCAACAGAGAAGTACATGAAGAAAGCTGGCTGGATTTCCAAAAGCTACAAACTCAGAAAAGAAGTGGTGGAAGAGTTTGCGAAAGCCTGTGAGGCAGCAGGGGTAAGCCAGGCAGGGCAGATCATGGCAATGATGCAGGAGTTTGTGAAAGAACAGAACAATAAGTAATGTAACGAAAGGGGCATCCGTTTAGCGGATGTCCTTTTTGCATACAGAAAAGAGGGCAGATGTTAAAGAGCTGTAGTTACTGCGGAAAGATACATGACACCAGGAAGTCGTGTGCAGAGAAGAAAGCAAGACAGAAAGAATGTCAGAGACAGCGAAGCAACAGCAGGGCGAAGATATTTCACCACAGCAGCAGGTGGGCACGTAAGAGCAAAGCCATAAAGGAACGTGACCATTATATGTGCCTGTGCTGCAAGGCTGGTATGGGACATGGGAAGGTGTACAACACAGATACATTAGAAGTGCACCACATCATACCGATTGAAGAGGACGATGACAGGAAACTGGATGATGACAACCTGATCACAGTATGCAGGGTGCACCATGAGCAATGTGAGAACGGAAGAATCTCAAGAGAAAAGCAGAAAGAACTGGTAACAGAGTCCATGCATGAAGAGAATTCAGAGTGGGGAGGGGGTATATATGTATTATAATATTGTATTACTTACAAAAACGCAGACCATGGGCAGGTATCCCCCCGCCTGTGATTCTGCTTTTTAGTGGCGGAAGCAATGACCGACGCCCCACGATTATTTACAAAAAATTCCCAAAATGAAGAAAAAATGAAAGGAGGTAGCCAATGGCACGACCATCCAAACCGGTGAGCGTGATCCAGATGGAGAAAAAGTCTCATCGGACAAAGAAGGAACTGGCATCCAGGAAGCGGGCAGAAGATCAGATGCTTGCAGGAGACAAGATCCGGAAGTTTCCAGAAGTCCGTGAAAATCGGAAGGCATCAATGGAATGGGACCGCATCACAGAAATTCTGGATCGTATCGATAAGAATGACCGAACCTATGAAACGGTTATCAACCGGTACTGTCTGATGCTGGCGGAATGTAGGGATATGGAAAAACTGAAAAAGACCATAGAAAAAAGCATAAAAAACCTGATAAAAGCATTTAAGGAACAGGTTCTTGCCGAAGTATCGCCGACAGAAAAAGCCGAATTGCTGATAAATTTCACGGAGCAGATGTACAAGATGTCAGCAACACTGATCAAGTATGACCGTGAAATTGAAAAGAAAAGAGCAATGCTGCTTGCGATTGAAAAAGAATCCGGGATGACGCTGGCGGCTATGCTCCGAACCATTCCGAAAGAGCCGGAAAAAGCAGCAAATCCATTGCTGGAGGCGTTGAACAGTGGCTAAGATACAGGAGAGTAAAGCATATAAATACTGCGAATGGGTATTGCAGAAGGATAATCAGAAAGCACCTTCTTATGTGAAAAAACAGTGTGAATCTTGGAAGAGAATTGCAGACGGAGAAGATTCGGAAGCGTACGTGAGCGAAAAAACATATGAAAAGATTATGAAACTGCTCGGACTGATGGTGCATCCGGATCTGCAAAAGCCGCTGAATGAGTCTCTTGAGGACTATGCAATGCTCTTTATCACAGCCACTTTCTGCACGAAGACTATGGATCCGGATATCGATACAGAGGTACGGTTTTATGAAACGGCACTTCTGAAAATTGCAAGAAAAAACTTTAAAACCTTTAATGCAGCAGTCATTTTCATTCTGCTGATGCTTACAGAACCGCGTTTTTCGCGTTTTTTTTCCGTTGCTCCGGATTTGAAACTGTCAAAAGAGCTGCAGATAGCAATCAAAAAAATTATCAAGTCCAGTCCAATCTTGAGCGATGAACTGGATCCGGTGTTTAAGACATTGAGAAATGAAATCCGATGCAATCTGACAGAAAGTGAATATACACCGCTTGCCTACAGTGAAGACAAAATGGATGGAAAGCTTCCGAGTGCATTTCTGGCAGACGAGGCGGGAGCGATGGATTCTTACCCGGTGGAGGCGATGCGTTCCGGACAGATTACAGTTACTAATCCGCTGGGGATCATCCTGAGCACAGAATATCCGAATGATAACAACGTCATGATAGACGAAACGGACAAGGGAAAAAAGGTGCTGGACGGTCTGAGGGAGAATAGAAGGATGTTTTCCCTAATCTATGAGCCGGATGATTATCTTTTACAGGGAGATGAATGGCAGAAAAACGACCTGTGTATTTATCAGAGCAATCCGGTAGCGTGCACAAATAACCGCATCTTTCGGAAGATTGTTGAGAAGCGAACGGATGCGGTGGATTACGAGAACAAACGTGAAAACTATCTGTGCAAGCACAACAACATCAAATACAAAGGTCTTGGTGTGGAAGGATATATCGAAATCACAAAGGTTCGAAAGTGTAAAAAGAAAAAGGACGATGAATGGTGGAAAGGTCGGAGAGTGTGGCTTGGGCTGGATTTGTCACTGTCGGAAGATAACGTGTGCGTAGACATGAAAACCTATGAAGGTGACGATAAAGACAATGCTGTTCTGTATACAAAGACGATGGGATTCATTCCGGCCGGAAAAATTGCACAGAAAAGTAAGCGAGAAGGTGTGGATTATAACACGCTGATCCGGAACGGATGCTGTATCGCATGCGGTGATGAGGTGATTGATTACACGAAAGTGGAAGAATATGTGCTGACGCTGGAAGAAAAACTGGGTGTGGAAATTGTACAGATCGGCTATGACCGATGGAATGCAATCTCAAGTATTCAGAAATTCGAAAATGCAGGTTATGAGTGCGTGGAGATCAAACAGCACTCCAGCGTTCTGCACTCGCCGACTAAATGGCTGAAAGAATGTATTCTTTCCGGAAGATACTGGTACGAAGAAAACCTGATGCTTGAGATCAACTTTCAGAACGCCAGATGTACTGAAGATACGAACAAAAATAAATATGTAAACAAAAAGAAATCCGTTGAAAAGGTCGATCAGGTTGTCGGAAACATCAACAGCACCTATTTGATCGAACAGGAACTGCTGTATGGTGGGGATGGATTTGTAGCACAGGTGGGATGAGGTGATTGAAATAGGAATATGGAAACGTTGGCGGGAAGCCAGGGAACAGCCAAAAGAAACGGAAATCGTATCCGATTCACTGCTTCGGGCATTGATCGGAGAAACAAAAATAACAGCAGAAGAGGCAATGAGCATCCCGACGGTAGCGGGATGCGTTGGAAAGATTGCGGACACGGTTGCGTCACTGGAAATCAAATTGTATCACAGAAATGGTGATGCAATCGAAGAAGTGACGGATGACAAGAGGACGAAACTGCTGAACGGTGACACAGGAGATACACTGGATGCGTTCCAGATGAAACGAGCCATGGTAAAAGATATGTTCCTGGACAAAGGAGGCTATGCGTTTGTTCATAAAAGCAACGGAGAAATTGTATCTTTGCATTATGTAGAAGCGAATAGGCTTGCTTTTACCTATGATCCAAACCCGATTTTCAAGGATTATAAGATCTACTGTTACGGTGCATATTATGAGGGCTGGCAGTGGATCAAGCTTCTGAGAAATACAAGGAACGGTTACAGCGGAGAGAGTATTGTTGACGAATCTAAAACATTTTTCGAAACAGCTTATGCAAGCCTTCTGTATGAAAAAAACCTGGTAAAAACTGGAGGAAACAAAAAAGGCTTCCTGCAGTCAGCAAAAAAATTGTCGACAGAAGCTATGGAAGCATTGAAAAAGGCATTCAAGAGAATGTACTCAGACAGTTCAGAGAACGTTATCGTGCTCAATGATGGTCTGACTTTCAAGGAATCATCCAACACATCAGTTGAACTGCAGCTGAATGAAAACAAAAAGACAAATGCAGACGAAATCTGCAAGATGTTTCATGTGCCGCCGTCAATCATCAGCGGAAAAGCAACAGAAGAAGATAAAAAAAACTACATAGAAGGTGCCATTATACCGATACTAGACCGATTTGCCACAGCAATCAATGCGGTGATGCTGGATGAGGATGAAAAAAATGATATGTTTTTTTCATTCGATACCACGGATCTGGTAAAGGGTGACATCGAAAAACGGTTCGGAGCGTATAAGATTGCGATTGATTCTGGATTTATGCAGATTGATGAGGTCAGGGAAAAAGAAAAACTTCCGGCTTTTGGCCTGGATTTCATCAAATTAGGATTGCAGGACGTATTGTATAGTCCGTCCAGCAAGACAGTCTATACACCAAACACGGACAAAACATCGAAGATGGGAGAAAATCCGGTCAAAGAAGAGCCGGAAAAGAAAGAAGGTGAGGAAGATGCGGATTGAGATTCGGGAAGAAAGTGTGATCATTGAAGGATATGTGAACGCAGTAGAACGCGAAAGCAAACTGCTTGCAAAACCGGGAAGGCAGAGGAGATTTGTGGAAAAGATCAAAGCCGGAGCGTTCGGGCGTGCAATCAAGCGTGCAAAAGCAGAAAACAGGGCAATCCGGGTACTGTTGAACCATGATGAAAAGCGGGAGCTGGCAAACACACTGGATGCAACAGCAATTCTGAAGGAGGATAACATCGGACTGCACTGCCACTGTGAAATCAGGGATGCAGAACTGAAGGAAAAGGCGGCAGCAGGAAAGCTGAGGGGCTGGTCATTCGGCTTCTATTGTCTGAAAGATGACTATGAAGAACGCAGAGAGAATGAAGAGGTAGACCACCGTAATGTAAGAGAACTGATCCTGAATGAAGTATCGATTCTGGATGACAGGAAAACACCTGCTTATGCCGGAACGAGCATCGAGGTGCGGGACGACGATATGTTAGAATTCCGGGCGTTTGAGGACGAAACAGAGCTGATACAGGAAGAAAAAGAGAATGATATCCATGAATTTGAGCATCGCTACATGAAAATCACGGCAGAACAGCCGGTATAAAAGGAGGACCATATGAAGAAAAAGAAATTATTAGAAATGCGTGCAGCCAAGCAGAAAAGAATGAAAGAAATTCTTGAGGCAGCAACGAATGAAGAACGTGCCCTGAATACAGAGGAACGTGACGAGTTCGGAACACTGGAGGAAGAGATCCGGGGCATTGATGAAACCATCAAAGCGATGGAATCCATGAGAAACCTGGAAAAAGAACCGGAAGAACCAAAAAAAGAAGAAGGAAGCCAGGAAGAAAGAGATCTGGAAACATTCGAAAGCTTCTTACGTGGAACAGCAGGTGAAACACGGGCGGACAATATGACATCTACAGACAACGGTGCTGTAATTCCATCCAGTATCGCCAATAAGATCATCGAAAAAGTTCTGGATATTTCTCCGGTTTTCTATGATGCAGACCGATATAACGTAAAAGGAACGCTTACGATTCCGTATTACGATGAAGCAACCGGAGACATTACAATGGATTATGCAGAAGAATTTACGGAAGGAGAATCCACTTCCGGAAAGTTCAAAAGCATTTCACTTGCCGGTTTCCTTGGCCGTGCGATCACGGACGTTTCCAAGAGCCTGATCAACAACAGCAACTTTGACATCGTGAACTTTACGATCAACCGCATGGCAAAATCAATTGCAAAATGGATCGAAAAAGAATTACTGATCGGAACAAACAAGAAGATTGAGGGACTTCAGGGAGTAACACAGAAGGTAACGGCAAAAGCAGCGGATAAGGTTACAGCAGACGAAATTATCGACCTGCAGGAGAGCATTCCGGATGTTTATCAGGCAGATGCCTATTTTATCATGAACAAGAAGACAAGAACTGCTATCCGAAAACTGAAAGATGGACAGGGTAACTATCTGCTGAATAAAGATGCGAACTCCAGATGGGGTTATACGCTGTTTGGAAAAGATGTATATACATCAGATGCGATGCCGGAAATGGCAGCAGGAAAAAGAGCAATCTACTATGGGGATTACAAAGGTCTTGCGGTCAAGGTGTCTGAGGATGTGACGATCGATGTACTCAGAGAAACCAAAGCAAGACAGCACGTGGTTGAAGTACTCGCTTTCCTGGAAATGGATGCAAAAGTGCAGAATGCAGAAATGCTGGCCGCACTGGAAATGGCAGCAGCCTGAAAGGACTAATCTATGAAAGTCAGTGAAGTGACACTGCAGTATCTGGTGGATTATGCCAGGATCGATGATCCGACTGAAGTTGAGATCCGGGAGCTGAAAGAAATGAAAAAGCAGGCAGTTGCACAGATCAAATCCTATACCGGACTTACGGAAGAAGAACTGGATCAGCACGAAGATATTACGCAGGCTCTGGTTTTGCTGATCATGGATGCGTTCGATAATAGAAACCTGTACATAGAGGGAAAAGCCAGCAACATCAACAAAGCGGTGGAGAGCATCCTATCGATGCACTCCATCAATCTGCTTTAGGCGGTGAGACATGAAGACATTAAACATTGGAAAACTGAATAAGCGGATCACGCTCATGTGTCTGCAGGATGTAGAAGATGAGATGGGGCAGTCCACAAAAAAATTACAGGTAAAAGCAGTGGTATGGGGGACACTCTACCCGCTACGTGGGGCAGAATTCTATGAACTGCAAAAAATCCAGAGCAGAGTTACACATAAATGTTATCTGCGGTACCGGGAAGATATCGATACAAACAGTATTCTGGTATATGCAGGAAAACAGTATTCTGTGGCAAGTGTCCTGGATGTAGGGCTGGAGCACAAAATGCTTGAGATTATGTGCTGCGAGTACACAAACAAGGATGTGATGTAATGGACGAGACACTTTCTTTTCAGGTGAAAGGCATGGATGAGCTTGCAGAAAGCCTTGAAAAATTCGCAAAAAGATACCCAGATCGTGCGGGTAATGCCCTGGAAAAGCAAGCCAAGGAATTACGAAAAGACGTTACGAAAATGGTGCGGAATGACACAGATACTGATGGAAGTTCCAAACGATCCCTGACAAAACTGAAAGAATACAAGATCAGCAAAATAAGAGGGATAGGACTGAACCAGCAAGTAGACATCAGTGGTATTGCACCGCATTTCCATCTGGTAGAAAATGGACATATGCTGACAAACAAAAGTGGAGATCCGGTTGGAAAGGGGTATGTGCCAGGTTATCATTTTATGGATCGGGCACGTAAAAAAAGAGAAAAAGAACTGCCGAAAGAGATAGAGTCAGTGATTGACAAAACATTAAGAGAGGAGGGCTTCCTGTGACGGTTACAGAAGTCAAAAGAGGACTACTCCTGAAAATGCAGGAAGCATTTCCGAAGGAAACTTATAAATATTATGCAATGGAAGTGAAAGAAGGCTTTACGAGGCCTTCTTTTTTTACACAGCTGAAACCGGTAAGCATGGAGCCGTGCAACTACAATTCCAGAAGTAACCAGGCTGCTTTCTATATCACATATTTTCAGAAGACGATCGATGAGGCGGAAGCACTGGATGTGATCCAGAAGCTGAGGGATCTGTTCGGACTGTATGTAAAAATAGGGGATCGGGCTGTGAAAATCCTGGATTATGATTATGAATTTTCTGGGAAAGAAAAAAACATTGCAGAAATCACGGTAGACGTTGGATGGATGGATCGCATCGAACACAAAACAGATGCACCAGTGATAGAAAACGTTGAATTAGAACAGAAATGGAGGAGCAGAGCATGAAAATGCCAAGCGTTACAATCTCTTTCACGGAAGCGGCGACCGCAGCCGTGAAGAGAGGCGAAAGAGGGATCATTGCCATGATCCTGAAAGATATCGTACCGGCAGAAAATCCGGTTCGATGTGTGACGGAAGAAGATATTCCGGCAGAGTTGTCAGAAGCCGGAAAACAGCAGATCCGGCTGGCACTGAAAGGGTATGTGAATACACCAAACAGCGTGATCGTATATATGATCGGAAAGAGCGAAGAAAATTATGAAACAGCACTGAATTACCTGAAAACAGTCAGATTTGATTATCTGGTGGCTCCGAGCGTTGAAACGGATGGACAGCTGTCTGCAGTTACGTCTTACGTTAAAAACGAGAGAAAAGCAAACAAACTGATTAAAGCAGTACTGCCGAATGCTACGGCAGACAGTGAAGGGATCATCAATTACGCAACGGAAACAGTATATGAAAACGACACGGAATACACGACGGAACAGTATTGTTCGAGAATTGCCGGTATTATCGCAGGAACACCAATCACGATCTCCTGTACTTACGCACCGCTTCCAGAACTGACGGACTGTACAAGGCTGACATCAAAAGAAGCAGATACGGCAGCAGAAGCCGGTAAGCTGATTGTATGGTGGGATGGTGAAAAAGTTAAAACAGGAAGAGGAATCAACAGCCTGACTACACTGACAGATGAAAAAGGGGAACAGTTCCAGACGATCAAAATCGTAGAAACGATGGATATGATCACGAATGATATCCGCATGACAGCGGAAGACAGCTATATCGGAAAATATGCCAATACATACGACAATAAGTGTCTCCTGGTGTCAGCTATCGGAAATTACTTCGAGAAACTTCAGAAGCAGGGTGTGCTTAACAGCTGGACGTTGGAAATCAATGTGGAAGCAAACAGGGCATATCTGAAAGAAAAAGGAAGCAATGTAGACAAAATGACGGAAGATGAGATCAAGAAAGCAAATACAGGGAAAAACGTTTTCCTGAAAGCAAAACTGTCAATTCTGGATGCAATCGAAGATATTGATCTGCCGATTGCAATCTGAAAGAAAGGAGGCACAAGATGGGAAACAATGTGCAGCATGCACCGGAAAAGACCATTAACGGAACATTTGGGGAAGTGTGGATTGATGACTATTATGCAGCAGAAACCACAGGACTTGAAGCCAAAGTAACACTGGAGAAGACAGAGGTTAACCAGACAGGAAGTTTGGCAAAAGGCTACAAAGTAACCGGTATTGACTGTAAGGGAACTGTAAAAATGAATAAGGTCACTTCCTTCTTCATCAATCTACTTTCCGAAAACATCAAAGCAGGAAAAACAACCACCTGCACGATCATTTCCAAATTGGAAGATCCGGATGCATATGGAGCGGAACGTGTCAAGCTGACGGGATGCACGTTCGATGAGCTGACACTGGCAAACTGGGAAGCAAAGAAACTGGGAGAAGAAAGCTATCCGTTCACATTTACAGGATGGGAGCTTCTGGACACAATTACGGTAGAATAAAGGAGAAAACGATGAATCTTGTAGATAAACTGTTAAAAATGGATGCAAAAAAGGCAGAGGAGCTGCAGACCGGTACCGTGAAATCAAAAAGACTGGCGAAGCTGCTGGGAGTGGATGAGGTAGAAGTTCAGATCAGAGAGGTCAAATCGAGAAGAGTCAATGATCTCGTGGCTTATCAGATTGACCAGAAAGGTAAGTTTGACTATTCAAAAAGCTATGATGCAAAGCTGATGATGTGTGTGGAAGGAATCGTAGAACCGGATCTGAGAAACAAAGACCTTCAGGCACATTTTGATTGCAAGAGTGCGAAAGACCTCTGTGAAAAACTGTTTGGGATGGAGGTCGCAGAAATTAGTGATGCGATCAGTCTGTTATCCGGCGTCGATACAAAGGAAGACCATGAGGAAACAGTAAAAAACTGATTGAGACGAATGGGGAGGTACAGTGCATGTATCTCCTCTTTCGTTATCATCACATTATGCCTGGTGAGTATGAAAAGATGGGGTTCGGGGAGCGGACCGTAGTCAGAGCATTCATGCATTACCAGATCGAACAGATGAACGAGGAGGCAGAACGGATAAAAAGGGGAGCGTAAATGGCAAAAGTAATAGATATTACGCTGAAACTGATTGACAAGTGCAGTTCTCCGCTCAAAGGCGTGCAAAAAGGTCTGACGGAGCATGCAAACCAGTGGACAAGAGCAGGAAGACAGATCCAGAGAGCAGGAAAGAATATTGAGAGAGTAGGGGCTTCCCTGACAAAAACTCTGACCGTTCCGATTGCCACGGCGGGAGCTGCCTGCATCAAAGTAGCCAGTGATTTTGAAGCTGGAATGAGTACAGTGCAGTCCATCTGCGGTGCTTCAGGGGAAGACTTGGACAAGCTGTCTGAGAAGGCTAAGGAAATGGGTGCAAAAACCAAGTTTTCTGCAACTGAAGCGACAGATGCGTTTAAATACATGGGTATGGCAGGCTGGAATACACAGCAGATGCTGGATGGTATCGAAGGCGTTATGTATCTGGCAGGTGCTACCGGGGAAGACCTTGCATCGACATCGGATATTGTGACGGATGCCATCACAGCATTTGGACTGTCGGCACAGGACACGAATATGTTCGTGGATGTACTTGCCAAGACAGCAAACAGTGCAAACACAGACGTTGCAAAGCTGGGTGAATCGTTCAAATATGTTGCACCGATTGCCGGAGCAATGAATTATAACGTTCAGGATGTGTCAACTGCTCTTGGAATCATGGCGAACAGCGGAATTAAGGCATCATCTGCCGGAACATCTCTACGGTCATGGATCTCACGCATGGCAGCACCGACCAAACAGGTCAAGACCGCATTGGATGAGTTGGGTTTGTCTCTGACGGATGCAAACGGTGACACAAAAGATTTCGAAATACTGATGCGGGACACAAGGGCGGCATTTTCAGAATTGACAGATGCTGAAAAAGCACAATATGCGTCCATGCTTGCAGGAAAATCCGGAATGTCCGGACTTCTGGCGATTGTCAATGCATCAGAGAGCGATTTTGATAGTCTGTCACAGGCGATATACGATTCAGATGGTGCCTGCAAACAGATGTATGACACAGCCAATGATAACCTGAATGGTCAGCTGACCATTCTGAAATCAACGGTGGAATCCATTGCAATCAGCCTAGGCGAACGGATGACACCATACGTCAAAAAAGCAACCGAGTGGTTGCAGAAGATGGCAGAGAAATTTAATTCACTGTCAGATGAACAGAAAGACCAGGTGGTTAAGATTGCCGGGATCGTGGCGGCAGCAGGTCCTGCATTACTGATATTTGGGAAAGTGGTTGGAACTATTGGAAAAGTAGTATCTGCATTTGGAAAAGTAGGAGAAGCAATCAAAAAAGCAGGAAGCCTGTTCAAATTAATTACATCACCGGCGGGTATTGCAATCATGGTGGTAGCTGCGATTGCTGTGGCAGCATTTCTGATCATCAAAAACTGGTCAAAGGTCAAGGTCTTTCTGGCAAACGTCAAAGACTGGTTTTCAAATGCATTTGAGAAAGCGAAGGATATTGTTGAAAAATTTAAAGAAAAGTTTGAACAGGTAAAAGAGGCTGTGCAGCCGATCACAAGTGCATTGTCAGAGGATTTCAAGCGGTGCGTGGATGCCGTGAAACCGGTACTGGAAAAGTTCGGCGAACTATTCCAGGCGGTATTTGAAAGGGCACAGCAGAAGTTTGAACATTTCAAAGAAGTTGCCGGACCGATTGCATCTCAAATTGTTGGGGCGATCTCGGACATTGCCAAAACACTGGGACCGATATTTGAAAAAGGACTGGGTCTGGCTGCTGAGAAAATCACGTCATTTGCAGAAAAGGCTACGGAAATATTTGAAAGCGTTATGGGTGTGATCGGAGGCGTTATTGATTTTGTCACAGGTGTATTTACCGGAAACTGGGAAAAGGCATGGCAGGGAGTGCAAGACATTTTCGGAAATATCTTTTCGGGACTTGTCGCATTGTTCAAACAGCCGATGAATGGCGTGATTTCTGTGATCAACTCGGCGATCAGCAGAATTAACAGCATCCATATTGATATACCTAAATGGGTGCCAGGTGTAGGAGGAAAGACTTTTGCTCCGACGATCGCAACCATTCCGACACTTGCAAAAGGTACGCAGAACTGGAAAGGCGGTCTGGTACAGATCTCTGAACGAGGCGGAGAGATTGTGGATCTTCCGAAAGGTTCCAGGGTATATCCCCATGACGAATCCGTACAGAAAGCGTATAAAGATGGAGCCAGAAGCGGAAAAGGAACGACACAGGTCAGTATATCAATACCAAAGCTTGCAGATCAGATCATCGTAAGAGAAGACGCAGACATTGAGAAGATAGCAGAAAAACTGGCAGAAAGGCTGGAAAAGATTTCGCAGAATATCGGAGGCGGGGAGATTGAATATATATATTAAATGGTCCAATGACACGGAAAGCATAAAACTGCCGATCAACCCGGAAAGTTTTACACTTTCGGATGGAATGTCGAACACGACCGTAACAGTACACGGATTCGGTGAAATCAACCTGAAAGGCAAGAGGGGATTGAAAGAGATCACTCTTGCCTCTTTCTTTCCCGGACAGGAATATGATTTTGCTCAGGACACCTACAAAGAGCCGTATGAAAATTATATCAAGAAGATTAAGGCACTGTTTGAAAGCAATGAAACCGTCCACCTGATCATTACAGGAACGGATATTGATGGATTTTTCACTATTGATTCCTGGCAGTATGGACACGAGGAGAAAAACAGTGATGTAGCTTACAGTATGACTCTGAAAGAATACCGGATGCCCGGAAGCGAAAACGTGCAAAAGCGTCAGACAAAACAGGCTAAGACCGTAACGCACAAATGGAAAAAAGGGGATACCTGGCAGAAACTCACAAAAAGCAAGCTCGGATCTTCAAAAAAGTGGAAAGATGTGCGGAAAAAGAACCTGGCAGTCATTAAAAAGGCCAAGAAAAAGTATCCTAAGAAAAAAGAGAAAGAAGCACTGATCGGATACAAGGTGGTGATAAAAGCATGATCCGCTTTAGATGGAAGAACAAATGGATTCCGTTTGAAAAAGTAGAATGGAGTGGGACGGACACACAATGTTCCAGGAAGATAACGGTTACACTTCTGCATAATCCATATGACAGCACAGTGGAAGATTTTAAGATCAAATTAGGTGATCTGGTGTATCTGTATGACGGAACGACACAGCTGTTTGTAGGGACAGTTACAACGAGGGAAAAAACGGCGGAGATTGGGACAGCAACTTATACAGCGATGGATTTTATGCATCACCTGTTACGATCCAAATCCACAAAAAAGTTCAAAAAACTGTCTCCGGAAAAGATTACGGAAAAGATCTGTAAGGATCTGCAAATAAAAACAAGTGGTCTGGCATCCACGAAAGTAAGCATACCGAAGCTGATATTTGTAGACAAGACCTATTACGACATGATTGTTGAAGCATACCGGAAAGCAAAAAGCAAAACCGGGGAAAAGTATATGCCAGTGATGAAAGGCAACAAGGTCAGCGTGGCAGTCAAAGGTACCGATTCCGGTGTTGTGATCACACAGGGGATCAATGTGACGGATGCTACCTATACAGATACACTTGACAATATGGTCAACGTTGTAAATATCTATAACGATTCCATGAGGAAAGTTGGGCAGGTAAAAAATAAAAAGAATATCAACACTTATGGTGTGTACCAGGAAACAGAAAAACAGGAAAAAGGCAAGGATGCCAAAAAGAGTGCAAAAGCAAAGCTTACCGGCATAACAAAAGAATGTAGCATAGAAGCGATCGGAGATGTGCGGGCAATATCCGGAAAGAGTATCACAGTAAAAGAAAAGGCAACCGGACTGAATGGGAAGTTCTATATCAAGACGGATACACACACATTTGAAAACAATGTGCACACAATGAAACTGGATCTTTCCTGGAAGAATACCATGGAAGACGGAGATGGCACATCGAAAGACTCCCAGAAGAAAGAACTGAAAAATGCCGCAAAATGTTATTATCTGGCAAATTCTACCGTATATCATTCGGTGAAAAGCTGTAGTGCCTGCAAAGGGAAAACTCCGACAGAAACGACTGTACAGAAGATCAAGCAGATCAAGATCACACAAGGTACAAATAAGGGCAAACGGAAGTACAAGCCGTGTTCAAAATGCTGGATTACATAGGAGGGATGATGAACCCATATGAAAAAATAATCAATACTATGCGAAAAGAAGCCGGAAGAATAGAGAGAACATCCGATATCCGGATGTGCGAAATGACATCCGGGACAACCTGCGAAATAGATGGAATAGAACTGGATGCTGATGATTTGGCTGTAAACGCAGATCTGAAAGGAAAGCTGAAACGGGGCGATAAGGTTCTGATGGCCAGAGTATCCGAAGATACCTATGCAATTCTTATGAAGGTGGTGAGCATATAATGTTTCCGTTTGACATTGAGGATGAGGAAGCGATGCCGGAAATCGAAGAAGAAAAAGAACTGGAAGAGTACGAAGTTGATTTTGAAAGCGGAAATCTTACCGGGAGAAAGATCAGCGGAAAAGAAGCTGTAAAACAATGGATCCATATTGCACTGTCAATAGACCGATACCATTATACGCAATATTCCTGGGAGTATGGTTCTGAACTGAGAGAACTGATCGGGAAACACTACGATGAGGCGTATATTGTGACAGAGGCGAAGAGGATGGTGGAAGAAGCAGTTATGCAGAACGAAAAAATAACCGGAATCCGGGATTTCAAGTGCAGCATGAAATGCAGTACGCTGACCATGAGTTTTACAGCTGAAACAATATACGGAGAAATCGAGGTGAGCGAAAATGTATGAAGATCGAGTATTTGATACCATCATGGAAGAAATGATGGCAGCGTTTGGTCGGGATGTAAGGACCGATGAAGGATCGCTTGCCTACAATGCCTGTGCGAAAATCGCAGAAAAACTGGAAGAGATTTACGGTGATATGGATGAACTGAATGACAATATTCTTCCAGATACACAGGATGACTGGCATCTGATCGAATACGGAAAAGAGCGTGGAATCACATACCATTCTGCGACACAGGCAGTTGTCAGGGCAGTGTTTCATCAGGAGATAGAGATCGGTGAAAGATTTACATGCGGAGATTATACCTATGAAGTTATAGAACAGATAGAAGGTTATACGTACCAGATGATCTGTGAGACAGAAGGGACAGAAACTAATACGACAATCGGAAAACTGGAACCGGCAGAGTATGTAGAAAATTATCAGGGTGGTGAGATCACAGAAATTCTGAAAAAAGGCACGGATGATGAGGACATCGAAGAATTCCGAAAAAAGGTAATAGAAACCTTCAAAACAACCGCATTCTGTGGAAATAAGGCAGATTACCGAAGATACATTAATCAGTTGAAAGGTATTGGAGGGTGCAAACCAAGAAGAAGACAGGCAGGAGAAGCCCAGATTGATATCTACATAATATCGGATGACTTTAGCGTACCGGATGCCGAAACGGTAAAAAATGTGCAGGAAGCGGTTGATCCGGAAGATAGCCACGGAGAAGGAAGTGGTATGGCACCGATCTGTCATACAGTACATATTTCAGGCGTAACAAAAACATCGGTGACCATCCAGACAAAAGTGACATATGACTCTGGATATTCGACAGCGACCAGCAAAACACAAATCGAAACAGCTGTGAAAACCTATCTCAGGGAGCTGTGCGAGTCCTGGGAAGCAAAAGAAGAAACAGATATGATCGTCAGACTGAGCCAGATAGAAGCAAGGATCATCAATGTAGAGGGTGTAGCAGATGTAGAAGCAACTACAATCAACGGAAAAGCAGGAAATCTGGCATTAAGTTTTGAAAAAATCCCAGTATTGGAGGCGGTAAATATTGTTTGAAGCACCGGAAATTATCAGAAACATACCGGATATCAAAGCAATCTATGATATGAACGAAAAACAGGGCGAAGATCTTGAAACGAAAGTAGAAAGGATGGATAGCAATCTGTTTCTTGAAAGCATGGATGAAGCAATGACGGCACGCTGGGAAGCAATGCTTGAGATCACAAAAGCCGATAATGATACCTTGCAGGACAGGAGATTCCGCATCAAATCCAGAGTATTGGAGAGAAGGCCATATACAGAAAAGGCAATTGGAGAAAGGCTAAAGCTTCTGTGCCCGGATGGTTTTTCAGTGTCCGTAGATGAAAAACGGCAGCAGGTAACGATAAAACTTGCACTGAAATCACAGAAAATGGTAGATGATGTGAAAAAATATATGGAAGATATCCTGCCGTTGAATATGACGTTCAGCATAGATGTCCTGTGGAACCAGTACAAAATTTTAACAGGAAAACGATATGCAGACATTACAAAGTATACATACGGAGAGCTGAGAGAGAAGGTGATAGTGTGAAATATACAGAAAAATTGAACTTAAAAAAGCCGGAAGAAGAGGATTTTATTTCGGTGAGCGATTACACGGACAATATGGAGATTATTGATCAGGCGGTAACAGATGCCAGTCAGAAAGCAGACGATGCCACATCTACCGCTGCAAGTGCGACTACAGCGGCACAGAATGCACAGACAGCCGCAAGAGAAGCAACAGGAAGTGCACAGAGTGCAATCATAGCAGCAGACGAGGCGAAAAAAGCAGCAGATGCAAATAAAAAAGAACTGGGAAATAAAGTGACTGCCGAAAAAGGAAAAGGGCTTTCGGAATGCAATTACACGAAAGAAGAAAAAAATAAGCTGGCAGGAATCCAGACAATGCGGGGAACAGACGGTGAAGAAAACGGAAAAGAAGGACTTGTACCCGCACCAAAGGCAGATGATGCAGGAAGTTTCCTGCACTCCTCTGGAACATGGTCACCAATATGGTTGGAGTATGTTACAGCAGCAAGACTCGTGAAAATGGTGTGGAATGGCGGAAGCAGTGGTGTGATAATTCCGGAAGCTAATACTGATAATGCCGGTCTGATGCCAGCGTCAATGTACGATAGAATGAGGACAATACAGTCAATTGACGGCGTGGATTTTAGTGGAACAGAAACCGTATCGCACTATGCAGTGTGCAATACCTCGGGAGCAACGACTGCAAAGGCGGTGACAATAACAGGATTCAAGCTAACAGCAGGTGCACGGATCACAGTACGATTCAATTACGCCAACACGGCCACAAATCCAACACTGAACGTCAATGCCACCGGAGCGAAGCCGATCTACTACAAAAACAGCAACATCCCGGCAGAACTGATCGAGCAGTACACAGTTCTGGAACTGGTCTACAGCGGATCGTATTGGTACGTGGTCGGAAACATGAACATCCTGACCAAAGGCGACAGCATAAATGTTGAATGTTTCACAGCAGGCTATGTGACATCCATGGGACAGGAAGTGCAGTTCTGCATCCCGGTATCGACACCGATTGTCGGATGCACTTCTGCTAAGATAGAATCAGCAACTGGATTACAGATCCGGCAGAATGGTAATTATGTTTATGGGGGAAATGCATCTACACTGGTAGCGGCGTCATCCTACAGGAGCCTTATTAACAGAAATATGGTGTCTGTTACCGCAGCCATGCCGAACACGACTAACGCAATCAATAACGCACCGTGTGGTGTGCGTGCGGCGTTGAAACTGACATTTTCGTAACAATCAATTACAGAAAGCAGGTGAGAAATCATGATAACAGCAGTCATAGATGCAGGGCAGCATTACTGCCAGGCAGTCAGCGACCTGTGGCAGTGGGATTATGGACAGACACTGCGGATCCAGGGCGTGAAGCTCCCGGCGGCGGTCGAGGTTCAGTTTTCGACAACAGAGCGGATCGGCGAAACAGTCACCAGAATTGGTGTGACGCAAGAGGGGGTTACTGAGGTACCTATCCCAGATACACTGTTGGAAGGCGGCGAAACAACGCAGGATTATACAATCTATGCGTTCGTGTACATCGAAAACGGCGATTCTGGAAAGACGGAGTATCGTGTCAGCATGAAAGTCCGGGCAAGGCCGAAACCGGAAGCCCATGCCACACCGGAAGAAGGGGAACTGTTCCGGCAGGCAATTGTGGCAGTTGCTGAATCCGCTGATCGAGCGGAGAGTGCCAGGAAATCAGCAGAGACAAGTGCCGATGAAGCAAAAACATCAAAAGAAAATGCAGAAACAGCAGCAAAAGTTGCAGAAGCATTCAAAACAGAAGCCGAAACTGCCAGATCAGAAGCAGTCCGGGCAGCAACGGGATCCACAGATGCTAAGGATTCAGCAGAAAAGTCCAGAGCCGCAGCAGAAAAAGCGAAGCAGGATGCAGAAGCAGCGAAAGCGGCAGCAGATGCAGATAAGGAAGCGGCTGAGGCCGCCCAGGCAAAAGCAGAGGCTGCACAGAAAGCTGCGGAAAATGCAGAGACAGAAGCAAAGAAAGCACAAACAGCCACGGAAACCGCAAAGACAGCAGTAGAAACTGCAAGGTCAGAAGCCGAAACCGCAAAGAACGATGCAGTACAGGCAAAAGAAGCCGCTGAGAAAGCAAAGAGCGGAACGGCAGCAGATAGGGAAGTTGCAGAAGCGGCATCAAAAGCGGCACAGGTAAGTGCAATTTCAGCGGAAAAGTCGGCAGAAAGAGCTGAGACGGCAAAAGAAGAAATCCAGGAATCGGCGGATCAGATCCAGAAGAATACGGAAGACATTGCAGGACTGGAAGAAACAGTGTCAACTGCTGGAATCAGTGTGACTGAGGCAGGAACAGGAATCGTTGTGCCGGAATGCACTGGTGGAAAGCTTCAGGGGCTGAAGATGTATGGAAAGTCAGAGCAGGTGCAGTATAGTGGGAAAAATCTGTTCAATGTTTCAGATACCACAAATAATATTTTAACAAAGAATGGAATTAAAATAAATGAAGTGGATCAACAAAACGGTATAATTAAGGCGGAATTTTCACAGCCGTATCAACAACTTGGTGTTATGATTAATTCTTCGGCAAATACGACATATACTTTAAGTTTCAAACAAAAGAATTCTAAAAATGATGAAATTGAAGTAAGACCATATTATGTCAAAAACGATGTGATGGGCGACAGTATAAAACAGGTAGTTATTTCTTCTGAGGAAGCTAGTTTTACATTTACAGTGCTAAATGACAGTTATATAGTTGTATTCTTTAGACCAAAAGGAAATTATTCATCTTCTGATACAAACGTATGTGAATTCACGAACATACAGTTAGAAAGAAATGCTTCGTCTACTGACTTTGAACCATATGTTGGTGGAAAACCATCACCGAGCCCTGACTATCCACAGGAAATTAAGTATGTAGAGAATCCTAATCTAATGATACATACAAAAAATATTGTTAAAGATGTTTATGTGATTGAGACGACCACACAATATAGCTCTGCTTTGTTGATTGATGCGGATATACAAGGCGATACGGAATATATGCTGTCATTCATAGCCCCAGAAGGATTAAGGGTGTATGTTAATGAGAATTTATGTTCGTACAAATTGATTAAAGGAACTGGAAAAATTCAAAGTGTTCCCATAAAAACGATTAAGACAATATCAAAGGACAATGTAAATCAATTTAATACAAATAGACAAAAGTGGATGCTATTAAAAATAGATAAAGATAATACAGTGAAATCAAAGTTTGACAAGATTCAGTTGGAGAAAGGAAATGTAGCTACCACATATGAATCATATGGCTGTAAAATTTTGACGCTACCATATCAACTTAATGCTATTCCTGTTTCGTCTGATGGTAATTATACAGATGAAGAAGGTCAACAGTGGGTGTGCGACGAGATTGATTTTGAACGTGGCATGTATATACAGAGGGTAGGGACAAAAGTTGGTATTGATGGTTTTCAGAAAACCAATAGTGCGAATTCAGATATGTCGCTTAGGATTGTATGTAATACGAATGATATCGAAAAAGTAAAATTCACGCCTATCATATGTAATAAGTTGCGGTGGGAAAAGAAAAGCAGCTATACAGAAGAAGGAACATATATCAGCACAAGCGAAGCAGATATAGGAAGAGTATGTGTCAGGGTTGAAGGGATCAAAACAATGGAAGAATATCAAGAAATATTAGCAGATATGCAGTATTTCTATATACTTGCCACGCCTATCGAAACACCTCTCACTGCTGAAGAAATCAACGATTATAAATCACTGTATACATATGACGGCACTACAATCATTGATAATGATGCTGGCTGTTACATGGAAGCGACCGTGCCACAGGACACCAAGTATTATATTGACAGTAAGATAGCAGGATTATCTGCGGCAATCGTAGCTTCGGCAAGTGAAGCGGAATAGGAGGATTACATGAAATTTAGCCTGAAAAATTTCGTTATGAAGACACTGACATCCATGAAGGAAGCTGGTGAGGATGAGTATAAGATCATGCAGTACGCCCTGAAGTATTATGAAAAGGGCGTGCTGGTGGAGGAAGACCTGGCAGAAGTAGAAAGCTGGTTTGAAACAGAAAAGACAGACGAAGCAACAGAAGAACAGCCGGAGGAGTAGAATACATATGGAAATCAGAGCAGGACCGTAGAGGTCCATTTTTATTGTAATTTTTGAAACCGTAAACGAAAAAGAAAAAGAAGCCTTGTGTTGAGCGATACCAATGCCCACAAGACTTCTTAGATTGTTTCTTGGTTAGATATATATTAACACATCTGACCAAGAAAGGAAAGACTGACGAGGATGAAAAAAGAAATGTTGTGTACTATCACAGGAGCAGTCGGTGGGGCGATTGCTTCTTTTTTTGGCGGCTGGGATCAGGCATTGATGACGCTGATCATTTTTATGGCGATCGATTACATCTCCGGTCTGATCGTTGCCGGGGTATTCCATAACAGCAAGAAGACGGAATCCGGAACATTGGAAAGCCGGACAGGTTGGAAGGGGCTGTGCCGGAAATGCATGACGCTGCTGTTTGTGCTGGTGGCGTACCGGTTGGATCTGGCGATCGGTGTGGATTACATCCGTGATGCGGTGATCATCGGGTTCATTGCCAATGAATTAATCAGCATCGTTGAGAATGCCGGATTAATGGGCATACCGCTGCCGGCAGTGATCGCCAATGCGATCGACATACTGACACAGAAAGCAGAGAAAAAAGGGGACGCATAAGCGTCCTCTGAGAAAGGCAGGTAAAACTATGAGCTACAAAATCACAAACGCCATATCATCGTCCAGAGTCCCGGCATGGGGAAATCAGAAAAAGTACATTGGAGTGCATTATCTGGGCGTGGTCGGTCAGGCACATGATCTGGCGGCAGATGGATGTGGTGCACATTTTTACGTGTACTGGGATGGAACAATCTACCAGCGTTGCAGTCTGGATGCGGTGCCGTGGGCAGTAGGGACGGCAGGTTATTATACACAGAAACACCCGGAAGCCAACAATTATAACACGATCAGTATTGAGATGTGCTGCAAGTGTGATGGAAACAGTGCACTGGCATCTGATCCAAAGTGGTATTTCACAACTGCTACGCAGGAGGCCTGTGTATGGCTGGTCAAGCATCTGATGGGGCAGCTTGGAATCGCTGCCGATCATGTCCTGAGGCATTACGATATCGTCAATAAGGTGTGCCCGGCACCGTATGTCCATAACAACCACTACAGGACCAGCTGGACATGGGACGAGTTCAAAAAGAAGATTGCCGGATCCGGCGACATTCTTCCGACAACCACGAAACCGTGGTACCGTGTCCGCAAGACCTGGAAGAACGCCAGCAGTCAGATCGGGGCATTTAAAACGATGAAGAAAGCCAAGCAGTGTGCGGATCAGCACGCCGGTTATCATGTCTACAACGATGCCGGAAAGAAAGTATACACATCAAGTAAGCTGCCGTATAAAGTACAGCCCAAAAGCAGCAACGTTCCGGTCAGAACGGGACCGGCGAAAACTTACAGTGCTGCCAGAATGTTTTTGAAGCCAGGTAAGTACGTGATCACCGAGGAAAAGAACGGTTTCGGCAAGCTGAAAAGCGGTGCCGGATGGGTGTATCTAAAAAAAGTGACAAGAGTATAAAAACAAGCCCTGCCAGCATTATGACAGGGCTAAGGTTTATTTTTTACCGATGATTTGAATACCATATCTGATACGTTTTTCACTTATTGATTTTCGTGATTCATTACCACCAAGAGCCAAATCTACAGCGTTCTTGACACAGTACTGATTGGCATATATATTATTGTCATCGGGCAGGTCGACGATCCAGCCATCTTTGTATGGTGATATTAAGTGTTTTCTGTATTTGAAAGATTTTTTTGTGACAGCAAGGCTGTCTTTCCATGTGATTCGCATAACAATCCTCCTGTTCAGGTAAATTTATATGACGATGGGGCAATAAATGTGGCACACAAAGAAATTGATTTGAAGAATCCAAAAACCAACCAAAAAAATGCCGGTTTTACGGATGAGGAACGCGGAAAATTTTCTACATTGCTGGGACAGGGATTTATCGACACCTATCGCTATTTTTATCCGGATCAGGAAGGAATCTATTCCTGGTGGTCTTATCGTTTCCAGGCAAGGAAGAAAAATGCAGGATGGCGTATTGATTATTTCTGTGTCTCGGAAAGTCTGAAGGAAAAACTGGTGGATGCCAAGATCCACACGGAAATCATGGGTTCTGATCATTGTCCGGTTGAGCTGGATATTGATCTTTGAAACGGAAAAAGAGTGTGAATATAATGCAAGGTGCATTGTGAAAAGAGACAATTTACAGTTTCTTATTGCAATGCATCTTTTGCTTTAGTATAATTGTATAGAAGACAGAGACAAGGAGCCGGCATTTTATGAATATTATCAATATAGAACATATCAGCAAGATTTTTGGCGGAAAAGTGATTTTTGATGACGTTTCCTGTGGCATTTCCGAAGGAGAGAAGATCGGTGTGATCGGTATCAACGGAACCGGAAAGACAACACTTTTGCGTGTGCTTGCTGGACTGGAACAGCCAGATGAAGGGCAGGTAATCACACAGAACGGGATCCGGATCGCATACCTGCAGCAGAATCCGGCATTTCCGGAAGAAAAAACCGTACTTTCCTATGTGACAGATGGTATGTGGGACATGGACTGGACACTGCAAAGTGAAGCAAAGAGCATGCTCAATCAGCTGGGCATTGTGGATCATGAGCAGCCGCTGGCAGAGCTTTCCGGTGGTCAGAGGAGAAAGGCGGCACTTGTACGGACACTGGTGCAGGATTTTGATGTACTGCTGCTGGACGAGCCGACCAACCATTTGGATAATGAGATGCTCACATGGCTGGAAGACTATTTGAATCGTTATAAAGGAACCGTGATCATGGTAACGCATGATCGCTATTTCCTGGATCGTGTGAGTAATCGGATCCTGGAGCTGGATCACGGGAAAATTTACAGTTATGAAGCAAATTATTCAAAATTTCTGGAGCTGAAAGTGCAAAGAGAAGAGATGGCACTGGCAACGGAGCGAAAAAGACAGAGCGTCCTTCGTATGGAACTTGAATGGGCAAAACGCGGCTGTCGTGCGAGAAGTACCAAACAGCGTGCGAGACTGGAGCGTCTTGAGGCTTTAAAAGCAGGAAAAGCACCGGTCAGTGACGCCACACTTGAGATTGAAGCAACAGCTGCAAGGATGGGCAGAAAGACAGTAGAACTGCATCATATCAGCAAACGCTACGGAGAGAAAGTACTGATCGATGATTTTGATTACATTGTTCTGAAAAATCAGCGGCTTGGCATCATCGGACCGAACGGATGCGGCAAATCAACGCTGATCAAGATCATTGCCGGGCTGATCGAGCCGGACAGTGGGAGCGTGGAGATCGGTGAGACGATTCAGCTTGGATATTTTGCACAGGAAGTGCCGGATATGAATACCGAGCAGCGGGTGATCGATTACATCAAAGATGTGGCAGAGTATCTGCCGACAAAAGACGGGAAGATCTCGGCATCTCAGATGCTGGAGCGATTTCTGTTTACACCGGAAATGCAGTATGCACCGGTATCCAAGCTTTCCGGCGGGGAGAAAAAAAGACTGTACCTGCTGAAAGTTATTTTTACCGGGGCAAATGTATATCTGTTTGATGAGCTCTCCAATGATATTGATATTCAGACGCTGACGATTCTGGAGGATTTCCTGAACAGTTTTCCGGGGATTGTGATCACCGTATCCCATGACCGCTATTTTCTGGACAATGTGGTGGACCGCATTTTTGAATTTGACGGAAACGGTCATTTGCAGCAGTACGAAGGTGGTTATACCGACTATCTGGAAACAAAACAGAAAAGAACATCACAAGAAACATCGGAAAGCGGGAATGCACTTTTCGGGAAATCCGGAAAGGGAAAGTCTGAGGAAGGGAGTTCAAAATCTTCCAGAGACTGGAAGCAGAACCGTAAGACAAAACTGAAATTTTCCTATAAAGAACAGAAAGAATTTGAAACGATCGATGACGACATCGCACAGTTAGAAGATGGGATCGCCGCTCTGGAAGCTGAGATTCTGGCAAATGCAACAAATCCGGGAAAATTAAACGAACTGATGAAAGAAAAAGAAAAGGCGGAGCATGCACTGGAAGAAAAGATGAATCGATGGGTTTATTTAAATGATCTGGCGGAAAAAATAGAGTCACAGAAAGGTTGATGAAAGTGGAAACATTCCAGGCAATGGGAGCCGTTCCGGTCAAAGACGGAATCGTCTTTTCGATGGAACGCAAAAACAACGAAGAAGCCAGCCTGCTTCTTTATAAAAAAGGCAGTAAAGAAGTAATACAGGAAATACCGTTTCCTGCAACAAACACGATTGGAGATATCGTCTGTGTCAAAGCAGAAAAAATAGCATCTGCACGATATGAATACAATTTTTGCATAGATGGAAAAGTAACTTTGGATCCTTATGCAAAAGTACTGATCGGAACCGGGAAATTTGGTGAGGAGCATCCGGAGGGACACGAAGTCCGCTGTGCGATGATCGCCGGAAATTACGACTGGGAGGATGACCGGAAACCGCAGATCGCATACGAAGATGCCGTGATGTACAGCTTTCATGTACGTGGGTTTACAAAACAGCGTTATTCCGGTGTGCGTCATAAGGGAACCTTCCTTGGAATCACCGAGAAGGCAGAATATTTCAAAGAGCTTGGCATCAATCAGATCAAGCTGATGCCGGCCTATGAATTCGCTGAAATGGAGTCTGTGAAAACACATGCCCGGTACCGTAAAGAAGAAGAGCTTCCGAAGCGTCTGAACTACTGGGGCTATACAAAGGCCTTTCATTTTGCCCCGAAACGTGCCTATGCAGCGACAAAAGATCCGGTGCGTGAATTTAAAGATATGGTAAAGACCATGCACCGTCTTGGTATCGAAGTTCTGATGGAATTTTATTTTCCGGAAGGATGCAGCCCGCGTTATATTACGGAATGTCTGCAATACTGGGTGCAGGAATATCATGTGGATGGATTTCATGTCCGCGGCGTGCAGGGCATCTGTAACCTGATGGCGACGGATCCGCTGTTTGCAGATACCAAGCTTTTAAATATTTATTTTCCGGTGGAGGAGATCTATGGCAAGAAGAATCTGCCAAAAAAGCGGATGGTGGCAGAGTGCAACGATGGGTTTATGATCGATGTCCGGCGTTTCTTAAAAGGAGACGAAGAGAGCCTGAAAGCATTTGCAGAGCGGATGAGGCGGAATCCAAAGGGCAGCGGGCTGATCAATTACATAGCAAGCCATGACGGGTTCACATTATGTGACCTGGTATCTTATGAAGAACGTCACAATGAAGATAACGGCGAGCAGAACCGTGACGGAAGAGTGCAGAATTACAGCTGGAACTGCGGAGAAGAAGGAAAAAGCCGCAAAAAGAAAATTCTGGAGCTTCGAAACCGTCAGATGAAAAATGCATGGTGTATGCTGCTTTTGTCGGCAGGAACGCCGATGATCCTTGCCGGGGATGAGTTCTGCAACTCGCAGCTTGGCAACAACAATCCATATTGTCTGGACAATGAGATTTCCTGGCTTGACTGGAAAGGATATAAATCCGGAAACAGTGAAATGTTCCGGTTTGTAAAAGATCTGATCGCATTTCGCAAAAAGCATAAAATCCTGCATATGGGACAGGAACTGAGCATGACGGACAGCTTATCCTGCGGTTTTCCGGGGATTTCCTATCACAGCAGCAGTGCGTGGTATGGGGAACTGGACGGGCAGAACCGTAAGATCGGTGTCATGTACTGCGGCAAATATGCCGATGAGGATGAACTGATCTATATTGCCTATAATATGCACTGGATGGAGCATACTTTTGCACTTCCGGCTTTGCCGGGCGGCTATCGCTGGAATGTGGCTCTGGATACGAGTGAGGGCATTTTGGAAGAGGACAAATGGCGTCTGTTGCCGGACAGCAGACAGGTACAGGTATCGTCAAGGACGGTAATCGTGTTGATTGGAAGGAAGCATAAAGATGTTAAAGAAAGTAATCGGACACTTCACAACCATCACAAGGCATAAGATCCTGGTGATGAAAGAGTGTTTTAAAATCGGACTTTACAAACAGGGACTGACACACGACCTGTCAAAATATTCGCCGACGGAGTTTCTGGTCGGATGCAAATATTATCAGGGCAACCGCAGTCCGAACAATGCAGAGAGAGAAGAGACCGGCGTATCCAAAGCATGGTTGCATCACAAAGGACGCAACCGCCATCATTTTGAATACTGGATCGATTATAGTGTGGAAAAAGACGGCAACCCGATGACCGGTATGCCGATGCCGAGAAAATATATCGCAGAGATGATGATGGATCGTATGGCGGCATCCAAGATCTACAACGGAAAAAACTATAACGATCATTTCCCGCTGCAGTATTATGAAAAGGGGAAGCACCATTATATGATGCATCCCCAGACAGAAAAAGATCTGGTAAAACTGTTGACAATCCTCGATAAAAAAGGCGAAGATTATCTTTACCGTTATATCCGGCAGGTTTATCTGAAAGGAAAGTGATCATTCCGGATAGATCAGGCGGTCTGCTTTGATATCGGTCAGAACTTCATCTAAATATTTTTTTGCCAGGTAGTTTGCCATGGAAAGATTCATATCCAGATAATTGCCGCAGTCTTTTGGTGATGCCCCAGGTACTTCATCGTGGAAATCGCGGATAAAGGTAAACATTTCTGTGACCAGAGGGACGATGTCTTTGGATTCATAATCTCCTGCGAGAAGCAGATAAAAACCGGTGCGACATCCCATCGGGCCAAAGTATACAGTTTTATCAGCAAAAGTCGGATGATTGCGAAGGAAAGTAGCACCGAGATGCTCGATCGTGTGGAGTTCAGCGGTATTCATGACAGGCTCCTCATTTGGGGAAGTCATGCGAAGATCAAACGTTGTGATCGTATCTGCACCGATGTGGTCCTTGCGGGATACATAAATGCCCGGCTGCAGTTTGATATGGTCTATGGTGAAACTTGCTATTTTTTTCAATGGAAAAACCTCTCTTTCTGTTTTTTCAATATTTTTGATGTGGGTATCAGACGAGAAGGCACATATTGCGGCTTCCTGTTTTGATCCAGACATCCTGTCTTCAGTATAGCATTTTGAAAGGCATGTGAAAAGCAGAAATTTGTTGAGTCCGGACAAAAAGAGTGGTAGAATAAAAGACAGTCATAGTGATACAAAAGGAGTGATAGCATATGACGATTGATGAATTATTGGGGCTGCTTGATATGCAGGAAGAGATCTTGCAGTTTTCTCACTTTACAAATGCAGATGCATGGGAGGTGGGCAACTGTATCGTGGCGGAAGCAATCAAAAGAAAACTTCCGGTGGCAGTCAGTATCCGTTTGAATAACGGGCTGACGGTATTTCAGTATGCATCTGACAGTGTGAACCTTCAGAGCGAACGGTGGCTTCAGCGAAAAATGAATACCGTGCGTACCTTAGAGAGAAGTTCCCTTTATACGAGTGTGCTTCTGCGTAAAAGCGAAGAGACGCTTGCAGACTGGTATCTTGATGAGAAAGATTACGCAGCCTGCGGAGGAGGATTTCCGATCCGCATCGAAGAAGTAGGTGTGATCGGAGCCATTCTGGTCGAAGGGCAGGATCATTTTTCTGATCACGATCTGATCGTAAAGAGCATCAGCCGTTATCTGCATATTGATGAAGTTCCACGCATCCGCACGCAAATGTTTTAAAATCATCCGGAATCGGGGCAGTAAAATCCATGGGCTTTCCACTGATCGGGTGGCAGAAAGTCAGCCGACAAGAGTGGAGAGCCTGTCTTTTTATAAGCCGGTAATCCGGATTGTAAAGATAGTCTCCGGGAAGCGGGTGGCCGATGTGGTTCATATGAACCCGGATCTGATGCGTACGTCCCGTTTCCAGCTGTAAAAGCACAAGAGAATAAAAACCGTCAAATTTAAGCAGGCGATAATGCGTTATTGCCCGTTCACCATGGACAAAATCAACCTGCCGCAGGATGGCAGAATCACAGGCTCTTGCGATCGGTGCATCGATCGTACCACATTTTGGAATCTCTCCTGTAGCGATGGCAAGATACTGCCGGTGGATCTTACGTTCTGCACTCATTCTGGAGAGCAGGGCACCGCTTAAACGGTTTTTGGCCAGGATCAGAAGTCCGGTGGTATCACGGTCCAGTCGGTTGATGCAGCGATAAACAAAGGTTTCTCCTTTTTGCCCAAAATACCAGGCAGCAGCGTTGGCGAGTGTATTCTCATAATTATGGATCGATGGATGGATCGGCATATCCGATGGTTTATTGATGATCATCAGATCTTCATCTTCATAGACAACCGGAAAAGGAAGGTTTACAGGAACGATATGTTCCGACGGTGTTTCTTCCGGTATCACAATGGTCAGCCGGTCATCCGGCTGAAGGACATAGTTCATATAAACGCCTAAACCGTTTACAAGAACCGTGTCGTCGGTATGCTTCAGACAGGTCAGAATGTGGCGGGAATAGCCGTGATTTCTCAGGTAATCCGTTATTTTTGTGCCGGATTCTTCGGCAGATATGGAGTAAACAAATGTACGTGTCATAGAAAATCCTTTCAGAGTTACTTTTTGTAAAACTAAAGAAGAGTATAGGGCACAAATTTTTGCTTGTCAAAGAAAAGATGAAAAAGAAAGGAAAAAGTAAGAAATGGAACGAGAGAAGTTTGGTTCAAGACTTGGTTTTATCTTGATATCGGCAGGGTGTGCCATCGGTCTTGGAAATGTATGGAGGTTTCCGTACATTGTTGGAAAGTACGGAGGAGCGGCGTTTGTACTGATCTATCTGGCGTTTCTTCTGATCCTCGGTCTGCCGGTCATGGTAGCTGAGTTTGCGGTCGGACGTGCGAGTCAGAAAAGTGCAGCCTGTTCGTTTGATGTTCTGGAGCCGAAAGGAACAAAATGGCACTTGTATAAATATGGTGCGATCGCCGGAAATTATTTGCTGATGATGTTCTACACAACGATCGCCGGATGGATGATCCTGTATTTTGTGAAGATGGCAACGGGACAGTTTGATGGCTTAAATTCCGATCAGGTAGGGGAGGCCTTCAGTCATATGCTCGGACAGCCGGTCCTGATGACGGTATTTATGGCGATCGCTGTTTTGCTTTGCTTCGGCATTTGTGCAAAAGGTCTTCAGAAAGGTGTGGAGCGTATCACAAAAGTGATGATGGTATGTCTGCTCTCCCTGATGGTCGTTCTGGCAGTTCGTTCGGTCCTGCTTCCGGGCGGACAGGAAGGACTGAAGTTCTATCTGTATCCAGATTTCGGAAAAGTAAAAGAAGCCGGGATCGGTGAAGTGGTCTATGCTGCGATGGGACAGGCATTCTTTACGCTCAGTATCGGAATCGGGGCACTGGCTATCTTTGGAAGCTACATTGGAAAAGAGCGTGCCCTGACAGGCGAGGCAGTCAGCATCTGTGTGCTGGATACCTTTGTGGCACTGATGTCAGGACTGATCATTTTTCCGTCCTGTTTTGCCTACAATGTGCAGCCGGACAGCGGCCCGAGCCTGATCTTTATCACACTGCCGAATGTATTTAACGCCATGGCAGGAGGAAGATTGTGGGGTACGTTATTCTTTCTGTTTATGACATTTGCATCCTTATCTACGGTTATCGCCGTTTTTGAAAATATCATTTCTTTTACTATGGATCTGAAAGGATGGGATCGCAAAAAGGCGGTTTTGATCAATCTGGTCGGCGTACTGGTTCTTTCTATGCCATGCGTGCTTGGCTATAATGTATGGAGCGGTATCACACCACTTGGAGCTGGAAGCACGATCCTGGATCTGGAGGACTTTATTGTCAGCAACAATCTGCTGCCACTTGGAAGTCTTGTCTACCTGCTGTTCTGTACAACGAAGCTTGGATGGGGATATGAGAATTTCCTCAAAGAGACGAATACCGGAAAAGGTATGAAATTCCCAAGACAGATCGCGTTTTATGTGAAATACATTTTGCCGCTGATCGTCCTGTTTATCTTTGTGATGGGATATTATACAAAATTCTTTGCATAAAAAGATACCTGGTTAAACGGTCTTTTGAACTGGCATCATGGTGTCACACATTATAGAAAAAGTGACAGATTCACAATCGAAATCTGTCACTTTTTCTATGAGCAATTATGCAAGATTGTACAAATGTTTTATTCACGGACCAGTATTTTTTCAATCTCCAGAATGTACATGGTATGATAATCTTTCTGAGGATACCATTTTTCGTCAAGAGATGAATCGATAAAGCATTCTGGTCTGTATTCCTGTGCATAGAGCTTTTTGCCTGTGATCACGGTATTTGCTTCGGCAAAATACGGAACATCGTCCGTGTGAGCTACGGTAAGACCGCTTTTGGCAATCTTGTCCTCGTCTCTTCCGGATACGGAGCCAAGATAGCTGAGTGTCTTGCGGTACTCTTCATCAAGAACAGAGAGAGAAAGCTTATCGGAAGCGTCGATAAATTCTTTTGTATAACGTTGCGGACGGATCACGATAAAGGCCACGTTTCTGCCCCACATCACACCGACACCGCCCCAGGAAGCAGTCATGGTGTTTGCTTTTCCGTCTTTTTCGGCTGTTACGAGCAGCCATTCTTTTCCAATCATCTGAAATGGATTTTTCTGAAGTTCTTCTGGTTTGATCTCTTTAAAACTCATAGTATATACCTCCGGGTTATTTTGATTTTACTTTATTCCAAAGTTCATTATACACCTCATCGTTCTTTGTGCCAAGATACTGAAACGTTTCCAGATTTGGTACAGTGGAAAGATCCGGGAAAGCGATCTTGCTGTTGCGGATGCTTTCATCCTCGATCAGTTCGCGTGCTGCGGTGTTTGGCGTTGAGTAGGTAATGTATTCAAAATTCATCAGGGCGATATCCGGGCGGCAGAGGAAGTTGATAAATTTCTCAGCATTTTCCTTGTGCTCGGCATTTTTCGGGATCACCCAGGAATCGATCCAGAGATTGCTTCCCTCTTTCGGGATCACGTACTCCAGATTCGGGTTTTCCTGCTGGGTGTAGATGGCTTCACCGGAATAAATGACACCGATCGCTGCTTCATTTCCGATCATTTTGTCACGGACCTGATCGATGACATATGCCTGTACCAGTGGTTTCTGGCGGGTCAGCAGGTCTTTAGCTTCGTTCAGTTCATCCAGATCCGTGGAATTTAAGGAGTAGCCGAGGTATTTGAGTGCCACGCCAAATGCGTCACGGACGGAATCCTGCATCAGGATGTTGTCTTTGTATTTCTCATCCCACAGAACACTCCAGCTGTCGATCGGCTCATCTACCATGGTCTTATTATAGAGGATACCAACGGTACCCCAGCAGTACGGAACCGAGTATTTGTTTTCCGGATCAAACTCTTTTGAACGTTCCAGATAGTCTTTGCCGATGTTTTTGATATTCGGAATATTGTCAAAATTGATTTCGGCGAGCAGGTCATTCTCCCTCATTCTCTGGATCATATAGTCTGAAGGACATACCAGATCATAGGCAATGGCACCGGAACTGATCTTCGGATACATGATCTCGTTTGTCTCAAATTCTTCATATACAACATCAATGCCGGTTTCTTCTTCAAACAGGGTGATGACATCCGGATCCATGTATTCGCCCCAGTTGTAGACGATCAGTTTTTCTTTTGTCAGCATCTGACCCTTGGAAGCATAGTAAATACCGCCTCCGACAAATACCAGGCAGATCGCGACAGGGATCACACGTTTGATCAGGATCCTGCCGGCTCTGGAACGGCGGCGGACGTGTTTTCTGGCTGCCGCTGTCTCTGCGTCCTTTTTCGGTGATACGTTGACCAGGATCAGAAGTACCAGAACCGTAACAAACAGCAGGGTAGAAAGTGCGTACATTTCCGGTTTGATGCCCTTACGCACTTCTGAATAGATTTTGGTAGAAAGGGTATCCACACCGGGACCTTTTGTAAAATGTGTGATCACAAAATCATCCAGTGACATGGTAAACGCCAGCATAAAACCGGAGAGCACACCCGGCAGAATGTCAGGGAACGTCACTTTAAAAAAGGCATAAAGAGGAGAAGCCCCAAGATCCAGTGCCGCTTCATAAGTACGTCGGCTCGTCTGTCGCAGTTTCGGTGCCACACTCAGTATGACATAAGGTATATTGAACGTGATATGGGCGATCAGGATTGTTCCGAATCCAAGCGTAACGTGAAAGGCAATAAATAAAAGCATCAGAGAAACACCCATCACGATCTCTGCATTCATCATCGGGATGTTGGTCAGCCCGGAATATAAAGTACGCCATTTCTGTTTCATGCCATGGATCGCGATCGCTGCGGCTGTTCCGATCACGGTTGCGATCACGGCTGCGAGCAGGGAGATGATCAAAGTGGTGTAAAGTGCATTCATGATCTGTTCATTCTGAAAAAGGCTGCTGTACCATTTCAGAGTAAATCCACCCCATTTTGCCCTGGTCTTTGAATTATTGAAAGACAGCACGATCAGAGTGAGGATCGGTGCGTAGAGCAGGATGAAGATCAGGAAAAGATATATTTTTTCGAGATATTTCTTTATCAAAACGAAGAGCCCTCCCCTTCTTTGTCATATTTTGCTACCAGTGCCATGCTGGCAATGATAAATACCATCAGGACCATGGAAAGTCCGCTTCCGACGTGCCAGTTGCTGTTTTGCTTGAAAGACTGTTCGATGACATTGCCGATCAGCAGGATCTTGCCTCCGCCGAGAAGATCGGAAATAACGAAAGTTGTCAGAGCCGGTACAAATACCATCGTAATGCCGCTGATGATGCCGGGGATGCTCAGTGGCAGTATGATTTTTAAAAAGGTATAAGAAGAGCTTGCTCCAAGGTCTCTTGCTGCATTGATGACATCACGGTCGATCTTGATCAGTACATTGTAGATCGGCAGCACCATAAAAGGCAGAAAATTGTAAACCATGCCAAGAATGATCGCCCCCGGAGTGTTGATGATCTCCAGTGCCGGGAGATGCACAAAAGAAAGAATGCTGTTGATCACACCGTTTTTTTCCAGAAGCGTCTGCCATGCCATGGTGCGGAGCAGGAAATTCATCCACATCGGAAGAATGAAAATCAGCACGATAAAACTGGACTGATTGACATTCTTGCTGCTTAAGATCATGGCAAGCGGATAGGCAAGCAGCAGACAGATCGCTGTACTCACGAAAGAGAGGAGCAGTGACATGCCAAGTGCCTTTAAATTTTCCTGTGTGGTGATCTGGGCAAGGTTTGCAAAAGTGATACTGCCTTCATCATTTGTCATGGCATAGTAGAAGACCACCAGCAGAGGGATCACGACAAAAGAAATCGACCAGAACAGGTACGGCCCTGCAAGATAACGTTTATTCTTCAATGTTGACGGCCTCCTCATCTTCAGATTCCGGTTTTTTCATGATCTGGATATCAAAAGGATCTACATGGATGGAAACCTGTGTGCCGACCGGGAACATCTTGGTGCTGTGCACCAGCCAGTCGTATTCATTTGCACGGACTTCCATTTCATAATGAACGCCTTTGAAGATCAGATGCGTGACAACACCGTCAATGCTTCCTTCACCCGGTTTGCGAAGGCAGATATCTTCCGGACGGATCACGACATCGACCGGTTTGTTCTGTCCGAATCCTTCGTCCACGCAGGCAAACGGAACACCGAGTATTTTTACCAGACGGTCTTTTAACATCAGGCTCGGAATGATGTTGCTCTCACCGATAAAGTCAGCGACAAAAGCATTTTCCGGTTCATTGTAAATACGCTCCGGCGTGCCAATCTGCTGAATATAGCCCTGATTCATAACCACGATCGTGTCAGACATGGTAAGTGCCTCTTCCTGATCGTGTGTTACATAAATAAAAGTAATGCCAAGTTCGTTTTTGAGGCGGATCAGTTCATACTGCATATCCTGACGCAGTTTCAGATCAAGGGCACCTAGCGGTTCATCCAGAAGAAGTACTTTCGGTTCATTTACAATCGCACGGGCAATCGCAATACGCTGTTGCTGGCCGCCGCTTAAAGAATCCGGCATACGGTTTTCATATCCGTCCAGATTGACAAGCTTTAAGGCATACTTGATCTTATCATAAATATACTGTTTGCTTTTTTTCTTGATCTTCAGGCCAAACGCAATATTTTCGGCAATAGTCATGTGGGTAAACAGTGCATATTTCTGAAAAACGGTATTCAGCTGCCTTTTATTAGGCGGAAGATTCGTAATATCTTCACCGTCAAAGATTACCTGACCGCAGTCGGGAGTTTCAAATCCGCCCAGAATACGAAGCGTCGTTGTTTTGCCGCAGCCGCTCGGACCAAGCAGGGTCAGAAATTCATTTTCACGGATATAAAGGTTCAGATCATCCAGAACGGTCTGTGTACCGTAGGATTTTGAAATGTTGATAAAATCAATCAGCTTGTTGCTCATGCTTTATACCTCCAGTCTGAGTTTGTTTTTTAGTGAAGCACCTCCTAATCTTACAACAAAAAAAGGCCGTCTGCAGTGCTTTCTGCGAACATCGGGCATCTTGCCGGATATAGCGCAGAGTGCTTACGCAGTGACCTCTTTGCTTCCAAAAATATCATACACGTATCGATAAAAAATTGCAATATCTTTTTTGTGCAAAATGTTTTAATTTGTCTTAACAAATCAAAAAAAATATGGTAAAATAAAAACAAGACTGACAAGTTAAAGGAGGATTACAGATGAGTAAGGATAAGTATGTTGCATATGTCGGAACTTATACACACGGAAGCAGTATTGGTATCCATGTATACGACCTGGACGTAGAAAATGGTTACATGACAGAACGCGAAGTCGTTCCGGTAAATAACGCATCTCATGTGGCAAAATCCAACAATGGAAAATATCTGTATTCGATTGCAGATGAAGGTGTTGAAGTCCTGAAGATCAAAGAGGACGGCGGACTGGAACCAATCAACAAAGTCGGTATTGACGGTATGAGAGGATGTTTCCTTTCAACAGACAAAGAAGGAAAATTCCTTTTTGTTTGCGGCTACCATGACGGCAAGATCACAGTGGTGCGTATCAAAGAAGATGGAAGTCTTGGAGAAGTGCTCGACGGCATTTTCCATCAGGGACTCGGCAGCGTTGCAGAGCGAAATTTCCGCCCGCGTGTCACCTGTGCGATGATCACACCGGACGATAAATATCTGTGCGTGGTAGACAATGGTATTGACCAGATCAAAGTCTATACGGTAAATCAGACGAACGGTAAACTGAAACTCTATGATATCATCCGCTGCGAACTGGAGTCCGGACCGCGTCTGATCCGTTTCAGCAGAGACGGACGTTTCGCTTATGTGAACTGCGAGCTGACCAACGAAGTGCTGGTCTATGCATACGATGCGAGCGGAGAGGGCGGCAAATTCGAACAGATTCAGAAAGTGGACATCTCCGACAGCAAAGACCACTATGGATGTGCTTCTTCCGGACTGCGTATCGCACCGAGCGGCAAATATCTCTACTGCACCACAGCAGGTTCTGAGACAGCCGGCGTGTTTAAAATTGATCCAGAGACAGGTATGCTTTCCAAGATCTGTATCCTTCCGATCAGCGGAAAGTATCCAAAAGATATTGCTGTATTCCCGGATGAGAAGACCATGGTCGTGCTGAACCATGAGTCCAATGAGATCCGCTTCTTCACGGTGGATTACGAAAAGGGTCTGCTTTATATGAAAGGAAAACCGATCAAGATCGATACGCCGAACTGTATCCTGATCTCCAAAGCCGGACAGCCGGATTAAGGACGGACACCGGATCAAAGGGATTCAGAAAAACATAAAGAATATAAAAAATACCGACTTTCTCTGAAATAAGATTGAAAAATCAAAAAACAGAAAGTCGGTATTTTTTATGTAATGCCTTTCGAATCATACAGAAAGGATTCATGATCTTATATGCTTTTTCAGCATTTTATTTACGGAAAAATCGCTCCAGATTTGTCATGTTGGAAGTAATGCTGCACATCAGCATATCGACCAGCGTGATCGCAGCCATGGATTCAACGACGACAACGGCACGCGGTACGATGACCGGATCGTGGCGGCCTTTTACAGAAATCTGTCTGCTGCCTCCGTCTTTTGTAATGGTGGACTGTTCTCTTGAGATCGAAGGCGTCGGTTTGACGGATACACGCAAAAAGATGTCACTTCCGTCGCTGATGCCGCCCAGGATACCGCCGGAGTGGTTGGTAAGCTTGATGATCTTTCCATCCGGATCCCTTGTATACTGGTCATTGTTTGTATGACCGAGTGCATGGGCAACTGCCGTGCCGTCACCGATTTCGAAAGCCTTTACGGCACCGATCGATAAAATCGCTTTGCCCAGGTTGGCACTTAATTTTTCAAATACCGGTTCACCGATACCGGCCGGCATATTCTGGATCACGCACTCAATGCTTCCGCCGCTGGAATCTTCATTTTTCATACATTCTTCAAGAAATTCCCCTGCTTTTTTTGCTGCGTCGGCATCCGGCATATAAAAAGGATTTTCCATGATCACACTGCGGTCAAAGCAGGCCGGATCTGCGGTGATGTCACCGATCGATTTTGTGTAAGTTAAAATCTTGATGCCGAGCTGATCAAGAATCTTGCAGGCGATTGCACCGGCTGCAACGCGTCCGATCGTCTCACGGCCGGAAGAACGTCCTCCGCCGCGGTAATCACGGAAACCATATTTCAGATCAAAGGTCAGATCGGCATGTCCCGGGCGGTAATAGGAAGCGATCTCACTGTAGTCTTTGGAACGCTGATTCTGATTGCGTACCAGCATGGAAATCGGCGTTCCGGTTGTCTTTCCTTCAAAAACACCGGAGAGGATCTCAACCGCATCATCCTCTTTTCGCGGAGTCGTGTAACGACTCTGTCCCGGTTTCCTGCGGTTTAAAAATTTTTGGATATCCTCCTCGCAAAGTGAAAGACCGGCAGGGCATCCGTCCACAACGACACCGACGCCGGCACCGTGAGATTCGCCCCATGTAGTTATTTTAAATAAAGTTCCAAATGTAGAACCTGCCATAAAATTACCTCCTAAGTAAAATAAGATGTCGGGATCAAAAGACAGCTGCCCCATACCGGATGCCTGAAAACAGTTCTGTTACAGAGTTACAGAGAAATTTTCTCACTTTTAAATATCCCATATCATCATTTTGAGATTATTATAATGAAAGATTTCAGAAAATTCAATAGAAAGTTGGAAATAGTGGAAAGCCTTGGAGGCTATCGTTTGCCGAATATCTGTGAACAGCAGCAGGCTGTGCTTCATATAATAGAGCGAGCAGAAAGCAATCGTGGAGCTGACAGAGAATGGACAATGCAAAAACATGTCGTTTTGGATTTATTCATGTGATCGAGCAGGGAGATACTTTATATAAACTAGGAAAGAGATATGGTGTAACCGTTTCGGCCCTTCTGTTTGCCAATCCCTGGGTAAACGTATACAATCTGCAGATCGGAGATGAACTGTGCATTCCGGATTTCGGATGCCGAAGATGCAAAGAGACAAAAGGGGAAAATTTGGATGAGAAAAGAGCGGATGAAATGCAGAGCCTTTCATAATCTAAAGTGTTTGTAAACTTTGTGAAAAATCAGGCACTTTGATTGACAAAAGATACAATCAAATTTATAATAGATTCGGCATTGACAGGCAGGCGGGACAGAGCATTTTTGTCCCGTGAAAGCTTGCAGAACACACGATGCGGAAAGGAAGATGAAAGAACTTTTATGAACTTTTTAAACAAAATGGAACGTAAATTCGGACGGTATGCCATACACAATCTGTCCACGTACATCATCGGAGCTTATGTTATCGGTTATTTTCTGTATTTCCTGGCACCGGGTGTACTGTATAACTATTTAAGCCTTGAGCCGTATTATATCTTAAGAGGGCAGATCTGGAGACTGATCACCTGGGTTTTAATTCCGCCGGAATCACCTGGTATTTTTACGATCATCATGCTGATGCTGTATTATTCTCTTGGCAATTCATTGGAGCAGACCTGGGGGGCGTTCCGGTATAATGCTTATATTTTTTCAGGAATTATTTCGACAATTATCGGAGCATTTATCTTATATGCTGTGATGGGCGGAAATATCGTGTTCGGGCAGGCACTGTTTTCCACATATTATATCAATATGTCCATTTTTCTGGCGTTTGCAGTCTGCTATCCGAATATGGAGTTGCTGTTGTATTTTATCATACCGATCAAGGTCAAATGGTTTGGGATTCTTTACGGAGCTTTCATTGTCCTTTCCTTCCTTCAGACAAACTGGGCTGGAAGAGTGGCGATCATTGCATCCATGTTCAATTTCATCCTGTTTTTCCTGATGACGAGAAATTACAACAAGGTTTCACCAAAAGAAATCCGTCGGAAGCAAAATTTCAAAAGGCAGACCAGTCAGTCAGGCAGATCCGGTATTACCAAGCACAAGTGTGCGATCTGCGGCAGAACCGAGCTGGACGGTGATGATCTCGAATTTCGTTTCTGTTCCAAATGCGACGGAAATTATGAGTATTGCCAGGATCATCTGTTTACGCACAAACATATCAAAAAATAAAAATGTGGTCAGGCCGCAAAGCGGCAGCAGGAGGAATAATGAAGAAAACAAAGATTATCTGTACAATGGGACCAAGAACGATGGACAAGATCATTCTCAAAGAACTGATCGCAGGCGGAATGAACGTGGCACGTTTCAATTTTTCTCATGGAAGCTACGAAGAACATGCTGAGCGTATCGCACTGGTGCGTCAGGTTTCCGAACAGCTTGGCATTCCGGTTGCACTGGTGCTGGATACGAAAGGACCGGAGATCCGTACCGGGCTTCTCAAAGACGGCAAGAAAGTATCTCTGGAGCAGGGAAAGGAATTTACACTGTATACAGAAGAGCGAGAAGGCGATGAAACAGGATGTTCCATCACCTATCAGCAGCTTGTCTACGATGTGAGAAAGGGTGACACGATCCTGATCGATGACGGTCTGATCGGTCTGGAAGTACAGCGTGTTTCTGCCGACAAGATTGAGTGTATCATCAAAAACGGCGGTGAGCTGGGTGAGCGAAAAGGCGTCAATGTTCCAAATGTAAAAATACATCTTCCGGGTGTGACACAGAAAGACAGAGAAGATATTCTGTTTGGTATTGAACAGGGTGTGGATTATATCGCAGCCTCCTTTGTACGAAACAGTGACTGCATCATGGATATCCGCGAGATCCTGGAAGATAATCACGGCAGAGATATCGGCATTATTGCCAAGATCGAAAATGCAGAAGGTGTGGAAAATATTGATGAGATCCTGGATGCGGCAGACGGCATCATGGTTGCACGAGGGGATCTCGGCGTGGAGATCCCGGCAGACCAGGTTCCGCATATCCAGAAGAAGATCATCCACAAATGCAACCGCAAATGTAAACCGGTTGTCACTGCAACACAGATGCTGGATTCGATGATCCGCAATCCGCGTCCGACCAGAGCAGAGGCCGGTGATGTGGCAAATGCGATCTACGACGGCAGTGATGCGATCATGCTTTCCGGAGAGACCGCAATGGGCAAATATCCGGTAGAAGCAGTCCGCATGATGGCAAAGATCGCAGAGACGACAGAAGCTCATCTGGATTACTCCAATCTTCAGAAATTAAATAAAAAACAGCGTAAAAAAGATATTTCCATGGCAGTTGGATTTGCAAGTGTGTCCACAGCTGAGATCCTTAAAGCATCCTGTCTGGTTGTTCCGACCATGACCGGCTACACGGCAAGGATGATCTCCAGCCTGCGTCCGAAGACACCAATCTATGCGATCTCTCCAAGTGAGCAGGCAGTCCGCAGGATGCAGCTTTACTGGGGTGTCTATGCGATGCCGGGTGAAACAGAAGACAGCACAAGGCATATGATCACCAACTCCATGAAGATTATTTTACGCCGCAAACTGATTAAGAAAGGAGAACTGGCTGTATTTACAGCGGGCGATCCGGCAACCAACATGGTATCTGGCCGTGGACGTTCCACAAATGTAATGCAGGTGGTTGAGGCAAAATAGGCGATGACAAAGTCGAAGAAGAGAAGAGGAGTTGCACTTGGTGCAGCTCTTCTTATGATTATTTTAGAAATACTGGCAGTAAAAGGCGATGGATTTCAGCTGGCAAAAGCAGGACTGGCACTGCTCCTTGCAATCCTGGCGGGCGGTTTTATCGCCTGGGATTTTAAAATACCAAAGAAATTAAGCCCGATCGTGTTTCTGGCACTTCCGGCGGCAGCCTTGTGCTGCATGGAGTTTTTTACCCATGTGCCATGGGATCTGACACCGTTAATCTTTTTTTTGAACTACCTGTTTTATCTGGTGTTATATCTGATCGTAACAGCAGTATCCGGCAATATGAGATGGGGAGCTATGCTTACACCGGTTTTTCCGGCTCTGGCAGGGACAGTCAACTATTTTGTGGTCAGTTTTCGTTCTTCTCCAATCGTGCCCTGGGATCTGTATTCGCTTCGCACGGCAGCAAGCGTGGCAGATAATTATACGCTGGATGTTTCCTGGCGGCTGTATTTTGTACTTATGGGATTTCTGTGGCTCGCGATCCTCGGAGAAAAGATGCGCTTTCCCTTTGGAAATGTGAAAAAACGCCTGCTCTCCGTTGCAGTATCTTTGGTACTGATGTTTGCTTTTGTCAGCTATGTGCAGACAGAAAACTGTGAGGAAATTTTTGGACTGGATGATATTCTGTTTACGCCAAATGTCCTTTACCGAAACAATGGTTTTATGGTAGCGTATCTTGCCAACTTGCAGTATCTGCATATTGAAAAGCCGCAGGGATATTCCACAGATGCGGCACAGAAGATTGCAGAGGAAACATCCGTTTCATCCGGAGGCGAAGAGAACCATACCGACAAAACGGATATGGAAGATCAGCCAAATATTCTTGTGATCATGAATGAGGCATTTTCAGATCTTTCTGTCTATGGAGACTTTAACACAACGGAAGATTACATGCCGTTCTGGCGGTCCCTGAAAAAGAATACCGTCCGCGGCAATCTCTATGTTTCGGTAAAGGGCGGAAATACGGCAAATACCGAGTTTGAGTTTCTGACCGGAAATACGATGGCATTTCTGCCGACCGGAAGTGTTCCGTATCAGCAGTTTTTAAACGGAGCCATGCCGTCCCTTGCATCACAGCTTGGAAAACTGGGCTATCAGACAGCAGCTCTTCATCCTTATTATTCAACCGGATGGAACCGGGACAAAGTTTATCAGTATCTTGGCTTTGACAGCGAGTATTTCCGGGATACCGGAGACTTTCCGGATGCAACGTTGCTGCGTGGTTGGGTGGATGATGAGTCTGCTTTTGACAAGCTGATCGAGCTTTATGAAGAAAAAGAGGATGGCAGTCCACTGTTTGCATTTGAAGTAACGATGCAGAACCACGGAGGCTACAGCAAAGAATATGAGGATCTGACAAATGAGATCCAGTTCAGCGATGCCGGCGAAGATCTGCGTTCGGTTCATCAGGTTCAGATCGAGGCAACTGAGAAATATCTGACTCTGATCAAAAAAACCGATGAGGCTTTTGAAAATCTGATCGACTATTTCCAGGATGAGGATGAAAAGACCATCATTCTGATGTTTGGTGATCATCAGCCTGCAGAATATATCACCAACTCTGTTCTGCGTGTTTTAGGAGAAGACACAGCCACGCGAAACGATACAACGGACAAACTGAAAACCAGCTACGAAGTGCCGTTTGTCATGTGGGCGAATTACGACATCGAGGAAAAAGAAGTCGATGCGATCAGTACCAATTATTTGAGTGGTCTGCTGATGGATACTGCCGGACTTGAAAAGACCGGTTATCAGAGCTGGCTGGAAAAACTGCAGCAGCAGTATCCGGTTGTGACAGCGAACTTCTATCAGGGAACAGATGGCACATTTCAGCAGTGGAGCAATGAAAAACAGAGCGGTATTTTGAATGATTATGCAATTTTGCAGTATAATAATCTTGTTGATAAAAAACATCGGATAAAAAATTTCTTTGCAGATATCAGTGAAAAGGCTCTGGAATAATTCAAAAGTGCATACATGCAGGTATTGACAAACAAAGGCTTCCGTATTATATTTTTTACATATTGTTGTCTGACAGAGCAGCGTGCTAAAGTTGCAGATATAAAAAGGAATCTGTCAGCAGCATATTCTGCAGGTGTTCATGCAAGTGAACAGGAAAGGAACGTACCGATGAATAAAAAACCATTTGTGACTTACGATAAACTTCAGGAAATTGTAAAAGAATTTCCGACACCGTTCCATCTTTACGATGAAAAAGGCATCCGCGAAAATGCGAAAGCTTTAAAAGAAGCCTTTGCATGGAACAAGGGATATAAAGAATATTTTGCAGTCAAGGCAACGCCAAACCCGTTTCTGATCCAGATTTTAAGAGAATACGGCTGTGGCTGCGACTGTTCTTCCATGACAGAGCTGATGCTCTCCAAAGCGATCGGTGCAACCGGAGATGACATTATGTTTTCTTCCAACGATACACCGGAACAGGAGTTTGCTTATGCAGCATCTTTGAACGGTATCATCAACCTGGATGATATCACGCACATTGAAAAAGTGGAGAAAGCTGTTGGAAAGCTGCCGAAAAAGATGAGCTGCCGCTACAATCCGGGAGGAATCTTTAAGATCAGCAATGACATCATGGATAACCCTGGCGACTCCAAATACGGTATGACAACAGAACAGATCTTCGAAGCATTCCGTATCATGAAAGCAAAAGGTGTGGAAGAGTTTGGTATCCATGCATTTTTGGCAAGCAATACGGTCACAAATGATTATTATCCGCTGCTGGCTCAGAAACTGTTCGAACTGGCAGTACGCCTGAAAGAAGAAGTTGGTGTACACATCGGATTTATCAATCTTTCCGGTGGTGTCGGTATCCCTTATCGCCCGGATCAGGAGCCAAATGACATCCGCGTGATCGGAAAAGGCGTGGAGAAAGTATACAATGAGATTCTGGTTCCGGCAGGCATGGGTGATGTGGCGATCTACACAGAACTTGGCCGTTTTATGATGGGACCTTATGGCTGTCTGGTAACAAAGGCAATCAACGAAAAGCACACCTACAAAGAATACATTGGTGTGGATGCGTGTGCGGTAAATCTGATGCGTCCGGCGATGTATGGTGCTTATCATCATATCACGGTTATGGGCAAAGAAGATCAGCCATGCGACCATATGTACGATGTAACCGGTTCTCTGTGTGAGAATAACGATAAGTTTGCAATCGACCGTATGCTGCCGAAGGTAGATATGGGAGATCTTCTGGTTATCCATGATACCGGTGCACATGGATTTTCCATGGGATATAATTACAACGGCAAATTGAAATCTGCAGAAGTTCTGCTCACAGAAGACGGAGAGGCAAAACTGATCCGCCGTGCAGAGACACCGAAAGATTATTTTGCAACCTTCGACTGCTTTGACTTTTACAAAAAAGTATTGGAGTAATCGATAATTTTACCATGGAGAGAATAAAATGGCAAAATGGATCAAGGTACTGACCGGATGCGTGGTCGCTGTTCTGGTATTCTTTTTGAATGGGATTGAAGCAGGAGAACATCTTCCGGAAAACAGAAAATAGAAAAATCAGCCAGACGCTTTAGACGCAGAGCCAAAGTCACAGATGTGACAGGGAGCTGCATCTGAAGCGTTTTCTGTTTGCTAAATCAGATGTGAGAGGACTTTCGCTTCTAAAGACGGCGAGCAACAAGCTTGTATCCGTGTCGGGATTCGCTCTGGTATTCTTTAAGATTTATGTTATAATAAAGCAAAAGTGCATGCCAGGTTTCGTGTGCGTTCAATGGAAGAATCATTTAGGACAATAAGCGGGAATCCTCGGCAATTCAATTACCGAGATGAAAGTGCAGGAGTGTGCATGTCTGCATATTGAAAATAATATAATAATCTCCCTGCCATTGACTCCAGTGACATTAATGCCGTAACCGGCATAGAACCAAACGAAAATATGTTCGACTTTATGTTGCATATTTCTGTGCATTGTGCTATACTATATGTATGAAAAAAATCTAATACATTATAGAACTTGCGTGTGTAATATCAACTACCATATGGTATGGTCAGTGAAATACCGACGGAAGATATTAAACTCAGGAATTGAGGAATACCTAAAGGAACTGGTGCAGCAGATTGCTGAGGACAAGGGCTTTACTGTTCATTTATTTGAATGTGGTGAAGGAGACCATGTCCACTGCTTTGTAACAGCTCCACCAAAGCTGTCCATAACAGCAATCGTCAAGTATCTGAAGGGGATTACCGGCAGAAAACTGTTCGAACGTTTTCCGGAAATAAGAAACCAGCTATGGAAGGGAGAGCTGTGGAACCATTCCTATTATGTGGAAACGATCGGATCTGTATCTGAGGAAAATATCCGCCGTTATATGGAACATCAGAGCAAGTCGTATTAAGTTAAAGCGGACTGTAAATACCGATCCGCGT
>OGDF01000174.1_pt1 | contig 99687 bp, 94 predicted proteins | sample 1570141 | NCBI WGS metagenome assembly OGDF01 (sample SAMEA4370581, study PRJEB24528) | human gut metagenome | reverse complement strand
ACCCTAAAAGGATTCCAGTTGGCATTGATGAAAAATGATTTTTGTTATTTACCCTCTCTACTTGACTGGGGGCTAATCAAACGTCCGACGGCGTTTTTGCTTTTTATATTTAGGCGGATGCCAAGGCGGCTTCGGCGGCATCCAGAGAAGGGTAGCCGTAGCCTTTGACGGTGGCGTCCATGGTGAGCAAGGCGAGGTTTTGTCCCTCGGCGGCCAGCTGGCGCACAAAGGCGAGGTACAGGTGCAAGGTGTTGAGAGAATAGGTCTTCAGGTCGCCTTCAAGATAGGTTTCAAACGAGGTATCAGTGGCAGTATCTTCTGCAGACGTTGCGGCACGGTTGGTGGCGGCAAGATGTGGATAGCGCTGATGATAGTCGGCCATCCATTGCAGGTGATAAGGAATGATTTCGGCGATCAGCGTCAAGGCTTCTGGCGCCAGGGTCGGCAGTTGATTCTGCAGGCGGGCAAAGGCGTCCGGTGCTGTGCGTGCCATCATCCACGCGTATTTTTCGGTCAGCGGGTTGCGGCCTTGGCGAGCGGCTTCTTGCAAGTCCTCTAGGTAGCTGTCGACGAGGGCTTCCGGCCATGGGGCAAACTGGCTGCCGCGCATGAGGCGGAACGTTGGCAGGTTGTTTTGGCAGTCGGCGCGGCCGCCTTCGTTGTGCACCCCTTGGAAAAATTGCCATTCCAGATCGATCAGTTGTTGTTTTTTCTCTGTTAACGTCATGGTATTATGCTCCTTCCATCACATGACAACGACGCAATTCAGGATCCTTGATGCGTTTCATGATTTCCCAGGCGTGTGGCTCCAGAAAATCCACATCAAGATCAGTCAGCCCTTGCGCTTGCAGGGCGCGCAGAGTGTGCGCGCAAATGTCTTCAATCAGCGCCACCTTGCGATCGGCCAAGTTGACGTAAGGATTAAAGTCTGGTGCGTCCTGCGCAGCCCAGGCATCGCGCTGGCAGCTGCTTTCCGCAAGTGTTTGAATCAGTGGGGCCACCGTCTGCGCCAGCACAGGCAGTTCGCGCAGGCCGCGGAACATCCACTTATAATAAGGCGTGTAGCGATGATTCAGCAGGTACACGGTGGCGATGGCTGCTTCGATAAAGGCACGCAGCGCCAATTCTGCTGCCACGGTTTCACCGCGCCGCATGCAGCGGGCGTAGTTGTATTGCCCGGACTGTGCCATAATGGCCACATGCGCAGCGATTTTTTTTATGCGCACATCTTCCGGATAAGACGCCAAAGCCTGGCGGATTGCCGAGAATTCTCCGAGCGGATCGCTGAACACGCGCCCGTTGGTGCAGGCAGCCAGCTGGTGCTCCGGCAGATGCAGCCAGCGCCACAGCGATTGAGGCGGCTGTTCGCTGCCGATGAACTGGCGGTAGAAGGCGTGAATTTCCAGCACGCCAACGCGGCCGCCGCCCTGGGCAGTGGCGATGCGCCCTTCCACGCCGAGAAAATCTTTTGGCATGGCGTCGTACGCAGCCTGCAAGGCTGGGGCATAGGCCGCGTAATCTTCCGCTGTCAGCCAGAGACAAAACCCTGGGCCATAGTCGTGGTCGGTGGAGATGGCATCGTCAAAGCCCAGACATTCAGAACCTTGCCCCACCAGCCCCACAGCAATGCGCGGCACCAATTCAGGAAACTGTGCCGCCAGCATCGGCCGGCCATATGCTTCATAATATCGTTCGCAAAGATCCAACCCTTTCATGACTGTGCCTCCTTTAACGCCTGCTGCGCCAGTGCAAGATTCTGGCGTGTGATGTGGTAGCCGTCGTTTTCGCCAAAGCTGCTGCGAATTTCAGGCAATGCTTTCTCATAAAGCTGCACCGCACGCGCATAGTCGCCTTCGGCATAGGCCAACGATGCTGCTGCTGACAGCGCGGCGCCATAATGGGCGTCGCGAGGGCCGCTGCCTGTTTCAAAGATGTGCAGCGCTGCGTCGAGATGCTCCTTCGCCTGGCTGCGTGCGCCCAGCGCCAGATCAGAGATGGCAATATTGGAATGGGTGGTGGCGATTTCTGCGTCTACACCGTCCAGCGTCGTCAACAATGACAGGGCGCGTTCCAAAAATGGCAGCGCATCGGCGTGGCGATTCAGCGCCTGGTAAACCTGACTCATGTTGTTGAGCAGGCTTGCCAAGGCATAGCCATTTTCGCCCAATGCTTCAAAAACCACCAACGCCTGCGCGTACAAAGCGATGGCATCTTCCAGCTCGCCGGAGGCACGATACGCCGTGGCTGCGTTGATCAGCGTGGTGCCTTGAGCAGGCGTATTCTCCAGCCCCATTGCTTCGACCATCTGCAACGCCTGCTGGGCCATGGACAGCGATGCCGCCGTCTGGCTGGTGCTGCGATAAAAGCCCACGAGCTCGTTCGTCAGTGACAACACAGCGCCAGCATCGCCTTCCTCGCGCGCCGCTTCCAGCTGCGATGTCAAAAAAGGTGCCACGTCATCCAGCTTTTTATCGGCAAACAACCCATCCAAATGGGCTAAAACTGCTTGTATATCCATAAAGACCTCCACTGTCGTTTTTATAATATTATAGCATGTTTTGCCAAGAGCGCATAGCTTCAAAAGCCGAATACCCCATGCAGGATTTCTATATAGAAAGAATGACCATGAAGAGCAAACAACCGAGCCTTCATGCAGTGGCTCGGTTGTTTGTTAGGTGTTTTGACTGGCGGTGCCGTTCTTCACTTCTTCTTTCAGGGCGTCGATGACGGCCATTTCGATGCGGCTTAGGGGTTCACTGCTGTGAATCCAGCCGACGGTGCAGGGACAGTCAAAGTCTGCGACGCGGATGAAGGTAAGCCCTGTGAATTGCTTGATGGAGCGTTGGTTGTTAAATTCTGGCATGAGGGTGACGGCGTTGGAATTGTGGAGCAAGTCGCGGTACATGTCTCGGTCGTCGGTTTGCACCAGTCGATAATCGGGGTTGTGGTGCTGCAAGGTTTTGTGGTGCTCCTTGGTGAAGTCGGTTTTAAAGTAATTTAAGAAGGGATACTGTAAAATGTCCGCCATGGTGACGCGGGCGCGCTTGGTCAAAGGATGATCTTCATGGACCACAAAGATCATCTGGCCTTCAAAAAGTTTGGCGAATGTCAGATGGTTGCGTGTAATACTGTTGAGAAAATAGGCTTCATCGATGTTGGTGTAATGAATGATTCCTAGATTGAGGTGCCCTTGAATGACATCGCGCAGGATGTCCCGGCTTTTTGCTTCGGTGCTTTTGATGGCGAGCTCTGGATAGGTGGCGCGCAGATGGAGCAAGGTCGGCAGAAATAGTGACGCTTTCACGTGCAGTGACACGCCGATGGTCACTTCGCCAGCGATGGACATGTCCTGGTGCAGGTGATGAAGTTTATTGATGATGTCTTCAAGTTCCTTCATTAAAAGAATGGCTTCTTCACCTTCTTCGGTAAAACTGACGCCGTTGTGGTGGCGCAATAGCAAAGGGTAGCCCAATTCGTCTTCCAGATTTTTGATCGCCGTGCTGATGGACGGTGCAGAGATAAATAAATTATCTGCTGCTTGTCGAATAGATCCCGTTTCATGGATCATAAGCAGGTAGCGTACTTGATTTAGATTCATGATAATCCCCTTCATTCGAGTCCATATGTAATCATTGTATCAAGCATAACACATAAAAGCCATTTATGATACCCATGACGCCAAAAAGCCCGTCAATTTTGACGGGCTTTTTTCAAGGGGAATCTACATCGTGTAGATGGAAAGGAAGGGCCGCTTATTAGAAGAGGCCGAAAACAATTTTTGCGAAATTGTAGCCGATAAAGGTATAGAGCACCCAGCCAGCGAGCAGCATTGGCAGCGCGCAGGTTTCGATCTGCTTGAAAGTGATCTTGTCTTTCTGCCCATGCAGCATGGCTGCGTATGGGGAGCCGGCAGGGGTGGCGCCGGTGACAAAGACGATCATGCAGATGCTCATGCAGACGGCGATCATTGGCACGTTTGGATACATGTCTTCGAACGCCAGGGCAACTGGAATCAGGATGCTCGCCATGCCGGCATTGTTGGCAAAGTTTGCTGTGATGACAGCCACGAGCAGGAGAATGCCGACGAACACAAAACTTGGCTTGTTCCCAAGGAGTGGTGTCAGTGTTTGAACAATGAATTCTTTCAGGCCTGTTTGTGGCTGAGCAACCGCGTTGCAGACGTAAACGGAAGCGGCAACCAGGAAGAAAATATCCCAGGATACCGACGTCTTTGCGACATCGCGATAGTTGAGCAGTGGTTTGCCGTCATGGCGCAGAATCATCAGTACGATGATGCACAAGCCCATGATACCGGTGGTGCCGTAGCTGTTCAAAATATTGGTCAATGCCCAGTCTTTAGGCATGAAGCTTGGTGCCAACAGAAGGACGATGAAGCACAGGCAAGCCAACAGGGTCGCTTTTTGCTGTACATTCATTGGTGGCAATGGATTTTTGTTGAACATCTCAGGTGAAACATTTTTCAGCTTGCTGACGTCTGGACGCAGGATGAACTTTACAAAAATCAGGAAGATCAGGAGTAATAAAATGGCCATGATGAAGTTGTAGGCAATGTAAGCAGGGTAGCTGATATCAATACCAGCTGCTTTTGAGAATACACCGGTGATAACCAATGCAGCGCCTTTGAATGGGAACATTGGCTGGCCAAGTGTTGCAGCCAGATAAATCCCAAAGATAGAAATCCAGAAAATCTTATCCTGTGGTTTATAGCCAAACTCACTCATAGATTCATACATCAAAGGCCACAAAATCAACAAGGAAGCGATAGGAAGGGTAAAGCCGGCCACGAAATAAGAGCAGAAAAACACGATGAACAAGAATACATATGGACGGCCAGTGATGATTTTTCTGGTTAAGAAAAAGCGTGCCAGGTATTTGGTGCAGCCAGCATATTCAATGGCGCCAAACAAAACCATCCCAAGAATAACAGTGATAACGATATCGCTGCCTACAGCATTAAGAAAGACCGTTCTGACAGCGTTGTATCCGGTAACATCTTCTCCCAAAAAGCCGGAATACAGAGCAAATAAGAGCAGCCCTAAAATACTAGGCCAAATGCTGTCGAGCGTTGACCAAAGATAAACCATGCCGATCAAAATGCCGGCAACCCACATACCAGTTTCGGTGATTGGTTCAAAAGGTCCCAATTGTGGAAAACCGATCATGATTAAAAGCCCGATAATAAGATGAACCCAATATGATGGCTTGGTTTTAGAAACTTTTTTTGTTTCCGATGACATGATGAACACCTCATTTTTCTAGTAGCAAATTAATGTTTAAATAATAATTGTATATTTAATATTCGCATTTGTAGTCAATATGCTTAAAAAATGGTGCAGCAAGCACTATGACAAGCAATATGCGTGCTGCACGTAGATGAAATCTTTGAAAGCAAAATAGTGATTAATATTTTTTCACCTTATCACGGAACTCGAGTACAGGTTTGCCGTCTTCCAGGCAAATGGTCTGGAATCTGTTGTTCAGGAGAGGGTTGGTGAAGGTGTAGTCGGAACGGCGATGGAATCCACGGGTTTCCTTTCTGTTTTCGGAGCAAAGGAAGATGGCCTGACTGAGATCCATGAGGTCCATGACTTCGAGCGTACGCATCAGTTCATGAGCATTTTCAGCCTTGAGTTGTTCAGTAGCGTATTTCTTGAGGTCGCCGAGGTATTTGTAACCAGCGCGCATCAGAGACTCAGAACGCACACTCTTGACGCTGAGGTATTTGTCCATGATCTGGCTCAGGGTAGAGTTGACTTCCAGCCAGCCGGCGCCGATTTCTCTGTTCATGACAGCATTGTACCATTCGTATTTTTCCTTGATGATTGGCATGTCATCGATGGCAGTGAATTCGAGTTCCTTGCTGTAATCGGCAGCATTTTCACCGGAGATCTGACCAAGAACAGCAGCACCAGTGATACGGCCGCAAACATTACCAACCAGGTCGCCAGCAGCATAGAGGCCAGGCAGAGAGGTTTCGGTGTCGGCATTGATTTCTGGGCCGCAGGCAGCGTAGTCGCATTCATAAGTGCTGAATTCAACCATCTGTTTGTGCAGATCGATGCCGTACTGATCGAAGTATTCATTGATGGAGGTGCAGCCTTCGGAAACGAAAGCGGTGCGCTGATAATCCAAATCTTCGTCAGACAGTGCAGAGCAGTTCATGTATACAGGGCCAGTCCCATCAGCGATCTTTTCGGAGAATACACCCTGCCAGATATCGGAGGTAACATCACCATATTCACGGCTTGGCTTGGTCATGAATGGGCCGACTGGTTTGCCGGTGATGTCGGTGAGTAAGCCGATCCAGGTACCTTTACCACCACGCTGGAAAATGGTTGGGCCAGCATGAACATAAGGAATATCGAGGTTAACCAGTTTTGCACCAGCACGATAAGCGATGGCTGCACCAGCGCCGTTGGATGGGCACAGAGCCATGTCGAAAGGAAATGCTGGGTTGAGGTTTGGATAGAGACGGGATGCCCCACCAGTGGTGATGATGGCACTCTTTGTCTGGAAGATAACCATTTCTGGCTGATCTTTCTGGCTGTTGATACCGATGGCACCAACGACTTTGCCGTCTTTCACGAGCAATTCGGTGATGGTGGTGTGGTTGATGACCTTTGCGCCAACTTGGCGAGCCTTCTTTGTCAGCAGTTCTTTCTGATTATGACCATCGTATTTCAAATGGAAGTTGCGGCGGCCTGGCATGGTATGACCTTCGAAGTTCCACTTGCCAGTAGGGCGCATGTTGATCCCATAGGATTCCCATTTTTGAATCAGTTCATAGGAACGTTTGATCATCTTAACGAAAATGTCCATATCCTGGTTTGGTCCAAGAAGACTTTCCATGATTTCCTGCAGGATTTGGTTGACGTCATCGCCGTGGCATTCAGGAATGTAGCACATAAAGTGGTCGGTGCCGCAGGCACTGCAGCCGGAATGACGAGTGTTCGCCTTTTCTACAACAACAACGTTGGCGCCTTTTTCACCAGCAGCAATGGCTGCCTGCATACCAGCAACGCCGCCGCCAATGATGAGTACATCTGCCTGAATTGGCTCTTTTCTGATTTTGACTTCCATTATTGTTCCCCTCCTTCAGCATTTGGCACATCCATGACGAACATCATGTGAGACAGTGGATAGCGCATTGTGATGGCGCCCTGTGGGCAATCCATAACGCAAGCGCGGCAGTGCCAGCATTCGTTTGGATAACGGACGACAATATCTGCAGGTTCGGTTTCAGTTTTCTTGATCACGTCCATGCAGCAGCTTTCTACGCACGTGCCGCACTTGACGCATTTGGTTTTATCAATTACAGGAGGCATTACGCCACACCTCTTTCGCTAGGATTTTTTGTCTTGCAAGAACTTGATTACAGGACTTATTATAAAATAAAATTTATGGAAGTGATAATACTCGCTTATTAAGAGGGCTATTAGCTTCAAGCTAATAGTTTCAGGCTTATCCTTTTCCGCCAGCTTCTGTCAAAACTGTCACATTCTCGACAGAGACTGGTCATTTTGCTGTGGTATGATGAGGGCAATGAAGGAGATTGACCATCAACGACGAAGGAGGTTGGGATGATGAACATTCTGGAGACAGTGGATTTATGTAAGTATTACGGCAGCGGCCCAACGCAAGTGCGCGCCTTGGATGGCGTGTCGATGCGTGTGGCCAGCGGTGAGTTTGTGGCGATTGTGGGGACGTCAGGCAGCGGCAAGTCGACGCTGCTGCACATGCTGGGCGGGCTGGACCGGCCGACTTCGGGCTCGGTGACGGTGGACGGCCAGGAGCTGTTCACGTTGTCCGACGAGGCGCTGACGATTTTTCGCCGCCGCAAGATCGGCTTTGTATTTCAGGCCTACAACCTGGTGCCGGTGCTGAGTGTGTACGAAAACATCGTGCTGCCGCTGCAGCTGGATGGCCGCAAGGTGGACAGGGACTATGTGCACGAAATCATTGCGACTTTGGGCCTTTCAGAAAAGCTAACGAGCCTGCCGAATCAGCTTTCTGGCGGTCAGCAGCAGCGTGTGGCGATTGCCCGTGCCTTGGCGGCGAAGCCGGCGATCATTCTTGCCGACGAGCCGACCGGCAATTTGGACAGCAAAACCAGCCAAGACGTGCTGGGGCTGATCAAGGTGACGAGCCAGAAATACGCACAGACCACGGTGATGATCACCCACAACGAAGAGATCGCCCAGATGGCGGACCGCATTGTCCGCATCGAAGACGGGCGCATTGTGTCGGCGTGAGGGGGTGTCGAACATGAAGGTATCCAATCGCAAATGCGTGCGGCGGCTGAGCCGACGCAGCCTGGCGGCCAACCGCACGCGCAACATCGTTGCCATTGTGGCGATCGCGCTGACGGCGATGCTCTTTACCTCGCTGTTCACCATTGCGTTTTCGATCAACGACGGTTTTCAGCAGGCGAATTTTCGCCAGGCAGGCGGGTACAGCCATGGTGGGTTTAAGTATTTGACCGAGGAACAGTACAATGAACTGAAGGACGACCCGCTGATTGCAGAGCATGGGCTGCGACGCTTTCTGGGCATGCCGATGGAGGCACCGTTCAACAAATCCCATGTTGAGATCGGCTACAGCGATGCCAATGAAGCCAAGTGGACTTACTGCACACCGGTTGAAGGCCGGCTGCCCAAAGAAGGCACGAACGAAGCGGCCACCGACACCCATGTGCTGGCGCTGCTCGGTGTGGAGCCAAGGCTGGGCGAAACCTTCACCGTGACCTTTGTCGTGGATGGCCATGAGACGACTCAAACCTTCACCCTTTGCGGCTGGTGGGACTACGACGAAGCCGTTGTTGCCAACCACATTCTTGTGCCGGAAAGCCGCGTGGACGCGGTGCTTGACGAGGTGGGTGTCACCTTGCCGGCGGACGACGGCATGACGGGTACTTGGAATATGGATGTGATGCTGGCCTCCGGCGCGCGCCACATCGACGCTGACTTGAATCAGATTCTTGCCAACCATGGTTACCAAAGTGAAGAACGCACCGATGATGGCACCTTTATTGATACGGGCGTCAACTGGGGCTATACCGGAGCGCAGATCACAGAAAATCTGGATCCGACGACGGCGGCTGCTGTAATTGGTATGCTGCTGTTGATTCTTCTGACAGGTTATCTGATCATTTACAATGTGTTTCAGATTTCGGTGGCTGGCGATGTGCGCTTCTACGGGCTTTTGAAAACCATCGGCACCACGCCACGGCAGCTGCGGCGGATGATTCGTCAGCAGGCATTCTTTTTGTCGATCATAGGCATTCCGCTGGGGCTGGTGCTGGGGTGGCTGTTGGGCAAGGTGCTCTTGCCGGTCATTGTGGCACAGCTTGATGGCGTCGTCTTGATCACGTCGGTCAGCCCATGGATCTTTGTGGGCTCGGCGCTCTTTGCGCTGGTGACGGTGTTCATCTCCTGCCTGCGGCCGGGGCGCATGGCCGGGCGCGTGTCGCCAGTGGAAGCGCTGCGCTACACCGAGGGGAGCGGCCGCAGCAAAGGCAGCCGCAAAAAAGAAAGCGTGTCGCTGTTTTCCATGGCCTGGGCCAATCTTGGCCGCAGCCGCGGCAAAACCATTGTCACGATCCTATCGCTGGCTTTGGCGGTGGTGCTGCTGACAGTGACCATTACGCTGGTGCGTGGTTTTGATATGGACAAATACGTGAGTTTGCAAATGGCCACCGATTTTCAGATTGCCGATGCGGGCTATTTCCAGACCGGTGGTGCTGCGTTTAACGATGAGGAAGCCTTGCCGGAAGCAGTCATTGAAGCGGTCAAAGCTCAGGGCGGCATCACCGAGGGTGGAGCCGTTTATGGTGACACATCGGCCACATTGGAATGTGTCACGGAAGACTGGTACCGTCAGGGAAGAAACAATTTCTATTCTGAAGAAGAACTGGACAATATGCTGAACTACGAAGCACGAACGTCGGAAGGCTTGATTTATGATCGTGCGCAATTGTACGGCATGGAGGATTTTCCACTCAGCCAACTGACGGTGTACGAAGGTGACATTGCTTCCCTGCGGGAGCCGGGAAGCAGAAACATTGCCGCTGTGTATTCGGAGGACGACTATGGCAAGCTGACGCCAGATTCCCACTGGGCGAAGCTCGGTGATCAGGTGACGATCTATTATGTGGACAGTTTTGAGTATGTGGATCCAGATACGGGTGAGGTGTATGCGTCACTTGACAATGTCCCTGAAAATAAAGTGAATCAGCTTGTCCGCAATCCCAAGGACTATCGCGCCATCACCTACACGGTGACGGCTGTGGTGGCGGTGCCAACGTCGCTGAGCTATCGCTACTATGGCAGCGACGAGTTTATTCTGGGCGCCGACACCTTCAAGCAGGACACCGGCACCGACAGCATCATGTACTATGCTTTTAACACCGACGACGATGCCACCGCTGCCATGGAGGATTTTCTCAAAGATTATACGACCAATGTGAATCCAAGCTGCGACTATGAGAGCAAGAACACCTACATTGAGCAGTTTGAAGGCATGCGCAATATGTTTGTCATGACTGGCGGTGCGCTGAGCCTGATTGTGGCACTGGTCGGCGTGCTGAACTTCTTCAACGCCATCCTGACAGGCATCGCCGCGCGGCGGCGTGAATTTGCCATGCTGCAGTCCATCGGCATGACGAGCAAGCAGCTGCGGCGCATGCTGATCATCGAAGGCTTGCTCTACACCATGGGCGCCTTGCTTTTGGCACTGGTGCTGACGCTGCTCATGACACCGGTGATGAGTCAGGCGGTGTCGAGCATGTTCTGGTTCTTTAGCTTCAAGCCAACGTATTGGCCAATTTTGGCGATGCTGCCGATCTTTGCCATCATTGGCACGGTGTTGCCGCTGCTCAGCGGGCGGCTCATGAGCCGTCATTCGATCGTCGATCGCTTGCGGCAGGAATAAAAAAAGAACGTGCGTCTCGTTTGAGGCGCACGTTTTTGTTATAATAGAGAAAATCGGCAAGGAGGGAGCCTATGGAACGCATTTTACTGGTGGAGGACGACGCCGCTCTGGCGCATGGCATTGCGCTGGCGCTGAATGCTGATGAGCGTGAGATGGTTATTGCCGAATCGGCGGCGAGCGCGCGTCAAAGACGGGCCGAAGGGGCCTTTCAGCTGGTTATTTTGGACATTAACCTGCCGGATGCAAGCGGCTTGGATCTCCTGCGGCAGTGGCGCGCGGCGGGCGATACCGTGCCGGTGATTCTGCTCACGGCCAACGATCTGGAAATGGACGAGGTCATTGGGCTGGAAGCTGGCGCCAACGACTACATCACCAAGCCTTTTTCCCTGGCTGTGCTGCGGGCGCGTGTGGCGGTGCAGCTGCGGAATCAGCCGGCATCGCCGGCGCAGGTGGTGGTGCTGGGGCCGTTTCGCTTCGATTTTGCGCGCATGGTGTTCCTGCGCGGCGAGAACGAGGTGACGCTGTCGAAAACCGAGCAAAAGCTCCTGCATGTATTGGTGGACAACCGCGGCCATGCGGTGCGCCGGGAAACGCTCATCGATCGTGTGTGGGGAGACACTGCCTATGTGGAGGAAAATGCGTTGTCGGTGACGGTGAAACGGCTGCGCGCCAAACTGGAAGACGACCCGGCGCATCCTGTGTGGCTGCGCACCATCTATGGCATCGGCTATCTTTGGGCGGTGGCGCCATGATGGGCTGGATCGTGGCGGCGCTGGTGCTGCTCGCGGCGGCGGGGGTGCTGCTTTGGCGCAGACGCTGCGAACGGCGGCTGATGGCACGGCTGGATGCGATGCTTTCTGCTGCCATCGAGGGCGACTTCTCGGCGCGCCATTTCGATGAAACACAACTTTCTGCGCTGGAAAGCCGCCTGGCGCAATACCTTCAGGCGGGCAGCGACTCGGCGCAGCGTGTCGCCGAGCAGCGCGATCAGCTCTCAGAACTGGTCAGCGATGTGTCCCATCAAACAAAAACGCCGCTGGCCAACATTCGCCTTTACGCCCAGCTCTTGGCAGAACAGCCGCTGCCGCCGCAGGCCGAAGAATGTGTCGCCGCCATCGGCAGCCAGAGTGAAAAGCTCGACAGCCTGATTACCGGCCTGGTCAAGAGCTCACGGCTGGAGACGGGCATCATTGCGCTGCATCCGCAGGTGACCGATCTTGCGCCGATGGTTCGCAGTGCCTTTGCGCAATATGCCGCCAAGGCTGACGCTAAGCACATCGCCCTAACTTGCGGCAATAGTGAGGGAACCGCCCTCTGTGATGCCAAATGGACCGAAGAAGCCCTTTGCAACCTGTTGGACAATGCCATTAAATACACACCGGATGGCGGCAGTGTGACAGTGGACGTGGTGAACTACGAGCTGTTCGCGGCCATTCGTGTGCGCGATAGCGGGCCGGGTATACCGGAAGCGGAACAGGCGAAAGTTTTCGCTCGCTTTTACCGTGCCCCCAGTGCCTACACAGCGCCAGGCGTGGGCATCGGCCTTTACCTGGCGCGGCAGATTGCCGCAGGTCAAGGCGGCTATATCAAACTCACCAGCACACCGGGACAAGGCAGCACCTTTGCGCTCTGTCTGCCGCGGGTGGCTGTATCTGAAAGGAGAAACTGATTATGAACATTCGTTGTCAATACTGCGGCAAACGGCTGCCTTTGGATGAAGAGCGCAGCTTTTGCTCCGATGCCTGCGCCAAAGCCTACGACGAGGCTGTGCAGCGCGACATGCCCAAGGCGAAATACCTGATGGGCGTCATCGGCGTGGCCATGCTGATTATTATTTTCGGGGGATTGTTTATTGGTCCGCTGATGACAGGCATAGGCTGCATCATCCTGGGCTTGGGCGTGCTGATCTGGCCGTTTTGCACACCGGAAACTGTGCGCATGTTTGGCTACCAGCGCTCACGGGTGCTTGCGCGCATTCTGGCTGTGCTCTGCATTCTGCTGGGTGCCTGGATCGGCTTCTTTCCAGGCTGAAAAGCATCAATGTAAATGGAATGAATCCATTATAAAAATGAATGGTGCTCTGTTTTTTAACGCTCTCTGTTTATAGATGTGTATCATTTATTGCTTTGCTACGATCAATCTTTGTCCGCCCGTGAAGCGGGCAGAATTGCCTGCTGCCAGCGCTGGATTTTCGCTGGCGCAGTGTGTATCATAGGTGCATGAACACAGGGAGGTGCGTAATATGCGATTGGGAGAAAGTCTTGCGCAGGCGCGCAAAAAAGCCGGCCTCACACAGGAAGCCGTGGCAGAAAAGCTTGGTGTGAGCCGGCAGACCATCAGTAAATGGGAAACCGACGAGACCTTGCCGGACATTCGCCAGTCTAAAAAGCTGGCAGATCTTTATCAGGTGACGCTTGATGAGCTGGTGGCGTTTGACCTTGAGGTGCAGGAATTGACAGAGATGATCGATCACGTCAGTGATGAGGTTGTTGAGAAAGTCGACTGGACCGCTGTGTGGGCGCAGAAATATCCGATTCTTGCACGTTATCCGCAGGAAATGGATACGGCGCCTTACGCTGAGGCGCTGCGTGCGCTGCTGGCGCAGCTGCAGCGAGAGCAGGGGTACAGCGAGGAAGATTGTTTTCTGGTTCTCAAAGACATTCTTGGCAGCCTTTGGGGCACAGATTCCTTGCAATAGAACACAAACCGGCAGTTTTCTGCCGGTTTTTTGGTTCACAATCGGTAACGTATTTGTTATAATGAAGAGACAATCCTGTGTAAGACAGTGGCAAGCGCCGCTTTGAGAAAGGAGGGCTCGTGATGCATGCACGCTGTCAATATTGTGGCAGAGAGACCATCGACGGCAGAGATTTTTGCAGCGCCGACTGTGAAGAACAGTATCAGGCCGCGAAAGGAACAACGCTGACAGATGTCAAACGGCTGCTCATTGGGTTTGCAGTGAGTTTGTTGATTATTCTCTTTGGCCCAGTGACTGGCAATCAGCCGATGGTGGGGATCGGCGTGGCAATCTTGGGATTTTTTATTGCCAAGTGGCCAATGGCAACACCGGAAACGGTCGACGCCGTCGGTTACATTCCATCTCATGAGATCTGCCGTGCCATTGGTGTGACCATCGTTCCTGTTGGGCTCTTCATGACGCTGATGATGTAAGTGTCATCACAATAGAAAAAGACAGTTTCCAAGAAAACGGAAACTGTCTTTTTTGTTGGCGTTATTTTGACGCTTCTTCCAGGCATTGTGCAACGGCGGCGCGTAAGCCGCTGGATGTGTGCGTGGCACCTGAAACACTGTCGACGTCATAGGTTTGGTTGTCGATCATCTCAGGAATCATCGATTTGAGCGCTTCGCCGCCATATTGTGGCGTTTCGTCGTTGTCACCGGCTTCGATGTTTGCAATGCGTCCGTCGGCAATGGTGACAGTGACGGTAAAGCTGCCAGCGTAGCCGTCGGCCTGTGCAGTGTAGGTGCCATCGGTCCAGGTGCCGGGCTCGGAGATGGTGTACGATGGTTCGCTGGTTTCTTCTGTGCTGCCGCCGCAGGCGGAAAGAACAGGAACGAGCAAAAGCATCAAACAGGCAATGAGAATGTATTTCATGATGGACTCCTTTGCTTGCAGTTTTGCTTTTATTGTAACGTGTTGCGCTAAAGATGTAAACGAAGAACTTCATGCTGGTGTTGAATTGACGTAACTGGCTGGAGATGGTACTCTTTTTAGAAAGAACATGAGGAGAGGTGACATTCATGGCGAATGAGGACATCATAGCGACCATCCGTCAGCGTAAAAGTGTGCGTACCTTTGAAAAGCGGCCGCTGACCAACGACGATCGTGCTACGGTGCAGGCGCTGATGGCTGCGGTGGATAATCCTTTTGGCGTTGATGTGTGCCTGCATCTGCTTGAAGCAGGTGCAAGCGGCGAAAAACTCAGCACTTATGGTGTTGTTCGCGATGCCAGCGCGTACATTGGCGCAGAGACTGTTTGGCAGCCGTTGGCGCCCCTGGCATTGGGTTATCAATTGGAAAGTTTTGTTCTTGGCGCAACAGCGTGCGGACTGGGCAGTGTTTGGCTGGGCGGCACTTTTAAGCGCGCCGCCTTTGCGAAGGCGATGGGCGTGGCAGAAGACAGATGGTTTCCAGTGGTTATCCCGATTGGCTATGCGGCGCGCCGCCGTTCCACGGCTGAGCGTGCGCTGCGGCATGTGACCAAGGCCGACGAGCGAGAGATGTGGCGCGATTTGTTCACCCAGGATGGGTTCCAGGTGCAGCTTTCAGAAGAAGCCGCTGAAAGCTACGCCGTGCCGCTTGAAATGCTGCGGCTGGCGCCGTCTGCTGCCAACGGGCAGCCATGGCGCGTTGTCAAATGCGGCAATCTTTTTCATTTTTATGAAACCCACAAGCCAAGTCTTGGGCAGGAACAGGTGCGCTTGCGTCACATTGATTTAGGCATAGGCATCGCTCATTTTCATTTGACAGCACGCGCACTGGGCCTGCAGGGACGCTTTGTGCAGGCGCCGCTGGAAGGTGTGCGCATACCGGAAGACACCTTCTATCATATTTCCTGGTTGGCAGAGTAGAGAGGAGCCTATCAATGATTATCAAAGAAATTATATTCAGTCCAACAGGCGGCACCAAAGCCGTCGCAGATATTTTGGCGCGGGATCTTGGCGGAGAGCCGTTCATCATGGATCTTACTGCGCGCTTTGCCGACTATGAGCAGGTGACATTGTCTGATGAAGATGTTGTGATCATTGCCATGCCTTGTTATTGTGGGCGCGTGCCGGTGCTGGCTGCTGAGCGATTCAAACACATGAACGGCAATGGTGCGCGTGCAGTGATTGTGGCCGTGTATGGCAATCGTGCTTACGATGACCAGCTGGTGGAAATGCTGGACCTGGCACAGGATGCAGGGTTTCAGGTCATTGCCGCTGTTGAAGCGGTTGCGGAACATTCCATCGTGCGTGCCTATGCAGCAGGACGTCCAGATGTTGATGATGCCGCCGTACTGAGCGGCTTTGCCAAAGACATTGCTGGCAAATTGGCACGTCATGACGATAGTCAGCCGCATGTACCAGGCAATCGCCCCTACAAAGAAGGGCCTTGCGGTGGGATGGTGCCGCAGGCCGATGAAAAATGTGTGCATTGCGGAACATGCGTGGAAACCTGCCCGACTGGCGCCATTGATCCAGAAAATATGGAAACCGCAGATCCGGCGCGCTGCATTTCCTGCATGCGCTGCATCGCCGTTTGCCCAACGCAGGCGCGCAGCATCGATGCGAAAAAATTGGCTGGCCTCACAGAACATCTGCGAGAAGTGTGCAGTGTTCGCAAAGCGCCAGTGCTCTATATGTAATTTCATAGAACAGATAAAAGAATCAAATACAACGGACATCTGCTTGCAGATGTCCGTTTTTCGCTATATGACAGGCTTTTCAGATAAATTTCGTGTTTTCTGAAAACTTTGACAGAATGTGTTTTTTGCGCTATACTGAATATCGTAATCAAGCGGACACCTTCTGAGGCACACCGTTCGTTTTCATAAAAACGACGGTGATTCTAAAATAGATGTCGCCTCACTGACGGCCTCCTGTCAGCCGTTTCCGCCATCCATTACACACGGCTCGCTCAGCAAACGGCCAGCCGTATCCTATTGAATCGATGCCAGCTTTTCATTTTTGCTGCCGGAAAAGCAGGCCGCGAGATAATCCTGACGGCTCCATGCCATCCACGCAGGGGCACGGGCAGGTCCGTTGAACAGACTCCACGAAGGGGTCTGTTTTTTTGTGCGTTGATAAGGGATGTTTTCTTTGAGAACAGTGTACCGGGCCTATTTGTGTTATACTGAAAGCAGCTGAAAAGTGTTCGGAAAAACGAGAGGACAAAGGGAGCGATGTTATGAGTATCGGTGCGTTTGTGTTATTTGCGAGCATTGTATTTTTTGCATCGGTTGTGCAGGGTATCAGCGGTTTTGCCTTCGGTTTGATCGTGCTCATGGTATTTCCTCATCTGTTTGGCTATTCGGATGCGCTGGTGTTGGCCAATCTGATGACCTTAGTGCTTTTGGTTTACAATAGTTTTTTATATCGTCGTTATTGCGTCTGGAAATGGCTGCCGGTCGGAGTGAGCGTGTTTGCAGTGACCGACCTACTTGGTGTGCTGGTGCTGAAACGCGTGGGGGATAGCCCCATTTGGTATACACTGCTGGGTGTCATGTTCATTTTGATAGCTGTTTACATGATGTGGGGGCAAAATAAGCTGCACATTCGGGCGAATCAGGTGACGCTTGCTATTTTTTCGGGTGTGACTGGACTGTTGGTCGGTGCATTTGCCGTTGGCGGACCTATTATGGCCGTGTTTTTTATGGAGGCCTGCCAAAGCAAAGAAGAATATTTGGGAACCATTCAGGTTTTATCGTTGGTAGGCATGTCATTAGATATGGTCTTTCGAGTGGCTAATGGCATGGTGACATGGGACCTTGTTGGAGACACTATAAAAGCATTGGTGTTTTTAGTGGCTGGTGTATTGGTGGCAAAAAAATTGGTTCGGTACATTGATGCACGCATGTTAAGGCGAATTGTTTGTGCTTTGATGCTGATAAATGGCATTGTATTAATAAGTCGATAAGAAGGAGGCAAGGGTGATGACTGTAGGTATGGTTGCTTTATTTTGTGGCATTGTATTTTTGGCGTCACTGATTCAAGGCATTAGCGGCTTCGCCTTTGGCATGGTGGTGCTGATGGTATTGCCTTACATTTTTGGATATACCAAGGCATTGGTATTGGCTTCATTGATGGCAGTGGTCGTTGTTTGTTACAATGCGTTTTTATACCGTAAGTCGATCAATTGGCATTGGGTCCCTTGGTGGGTTGGCGTATTTATTGTGACAGATTTGGCGAGTATGCTGGTGTTAAAACATGTGGGGGATGACCCTATTTGGTACAAACTGATGGGCGTCATTTTTATTTTAATGGCGCTGTATCTTTTGTGGGGGCAGAAAGTGCTGCACGTGAAGGCGAATAAGAAATCACTCCTTGTATTGGGTGGTGGCAGCGGCCTCATCATGGGTGCCTTTGGTGTTGGCGGACCCTTAATGGCAGCATTCTTTCTGGAAGCAACGAAAAATAAAGATGAATATCTTGGAACGACACAAATTACTTGTGTCATTACAATGGCGCTAGATATTATTTTGCGTGTGCTTAATGGTATGTTTACAGCAGATCTCGTTGGTTACACACTACTTGGTGCGGTATTCATGGTGGCAGGATTGTTGATTGCACGGCGTCTGGTGCGCCATATGGATGCACTAACGATGCGCCACTTTATTTGCTTGGTTGTTTTGGTCGATGGCGTGGTGATGCTGTTCCATTGATGCCTTGTCATTAAAATAATGAAAGACCAGTGGTCTAATGTGGCCGCTGGTCTTATTTATAGGGATCATAATAGTATCTTTGATTTAATAAGTACAATGATAATATTTTATTTTAAGCTTGTTATCTATCAGTTGATTACGGTAAAATAAATATAGTTATTTATTTTTTTGTTGGTCGTTCTTATTTTCAAACGTGGTATTATCAATTACTATTCCATTTTCCTTGTCATCATCAGGACAAACTATACGTAATCCGCCGGTAAGTAATACTCGATCACGTGCTTCTTCACAACTGACTGTTCGGGATTTTTTCCTTTTCTTGAAGAAAGCCATGGTATCAACTCCTTTTCTGGTTAACTAGCATATTCATTATAAACTCTTCAAGGAATAGACGGTGGCTTATGTTGATCCTTTAAGGTGTAAGCTATGTATAGATACACCTAAATCGTGTGATTTAATAAAAGCAATTTATGATATAATGAAATTCTATTGGAATGCCGTGTGACGTAAGGGAGGTAAAATATGCAATTTGAGCAATTGGAGTATTTTATCGAGGTTGTTAAAGCCGGATCAATCAATGCTGCCAGCAAGAAAGTATACATTTCTCAGCAAAATCTTAATAAATCCTTACATAGCTTGGAAAATGAATTAGGGTTTGATATTTTGAATCGTACGCATCGTGGTGTGAGTTTGACAGAAGAAGGCAAAGTCTTCTTTAATGCAGCACAGTCCATTGTTGCGCGATTTGATCAAATGCGTGAACAGGTTCAGCGCATGAAAAGCACAAAGGATGAATCGCTTAGCGGACGAATGAACATCCATATTTCGCCAATGTTAAGCATTTCTCTTCTTCCAATGGTGTATGTGGATTATATGAACGCTTATCCCGAGGTTCAAGTATATTGTCAGGAAAAATATAGAGATGATATTATTCGAGAAGTATCGGCAAATGCTGGTGATGTAGGCTTTATCTTGGTTCCTAATACAGTTGATGTTTTCTTTGAGCACATTCCAGAAAATGTTCAAATGAAGCTGCTGAATACGTATCCGATTTATATGGCGATGTCACCGCGGCATCCGCTTGCCAATCAGCGTTCTCTTTCACTGCATTCTGTATCGAAGTATCCGTTGATTGTTTATGAGGCAGGAGGATTCAAAGGGATTCATGCTTTTCAGAATATGGAAAATATGCGTGTTGCTCTTTCAACCAATAATTATTTCATATGTGAAGATTTATTGCGCGAAGGAGAATCGATCATGTATTCCTATCCAAAATACATTGGAAAGCGTGTTTTTTCTGATTTTGTACATTTGCCTGTTAATGTAAAGAATGTGCATTTTGAGTTATATATGGCCTACAATAAACAGGCGAATAATCAAGAACGACAGCTGATCAATAGTTTTAGTGGTATTTTTCAGCAATATTTATAAAATATAAAACAGCGCATTATTACTCTTTTTAACATTTTATCAATATATAACAACTAATAAATCATAGTTGATACATAGCTTTTTTGTAGGAAGCGAGCAATTACATCTATAGGTTGTAATTGCTCGCTTTTTTTATGGAAAAATTTCTGATAATCTTGTCTCAATATCAATAATATTTATTAAATCAATTAACGTTGCGATTATCTAATTGATAAAGTGTGGTGGTTTTAAGAAAAATAATTGTTTGATTATAGAATAAGGAGTGAGTATGGTGAATAAAAAATCAAGCAAGTATTTAGCAATTTTTCTAGTATTTATTATTCCTATTGCTATGGCTTTTGCAATTCTAACTACTTCCGCTAGTGGGAGATCTACAAAAAGCGATGATGAAACTTTAGTGTTACGCATTGCAAATCCTCAAGCAACAGGGGATTGTGTCACTGTAGGCTATGAAAAATTGGCAGAGCTGGTAGAAAAAAAGTCAAACGGAAAAATGCGCATTGATCTGTATTCCAATGCTGTACTAGGCAGTGACCGTTCAACAACCGAGTCGGTTCAAGAAAATGCTTTAGACATGGCAAGTTGTTCATCGCCAAATTTTGCTGGCTTTATTCCCGAATTTATGGCGTTTGATTTGCCATATATTACAGAACCAAAGTATCAGGAAAACCTTTACAATGCATTGGATTATGGCGAACTTGGTGATTATTATCGTGAAATTGCACGTTCAAAAGGATTCGAGATTATTATGTTTAGTGAATTCGGTTATAGAAATTTTGCTACGACGGATACACCACTTGAAACATTGGACGATTTTAAGGGACTCAAATTAAGGACAACGGACAGTCCTGTTGAAATTGCAGTTGCACGTTCGTTAGGGGCCCAGGCCATGCCGGTTGCTTGGGGAGAAACATATACAGCGTTATCACAGGGCGCCATTGATGGCGAAGGAAATACGTGGTCGCTGCTGTACAGTGCCAAGCACTATGAAGCTTTGAAGTATGGCATTGAATCCAGACATAATTACTCTATGCATATTCTTGTTATGAATAAAGAGCGGTATGATTCGCTGACAGAAGAACAGCGCGACATTCTGGTAGAGTGCGCAAAGGAAGCTTTGGATTGGCAGCGTGATAATGCAGCTGTTTTAGCAGATCAAGCACGGCAGGAAATTGTTGATTCTGGTGTGGAAATTTATGAACCAACCGATGAAGAAATGCAGAATTTTAAAGATGCAACGGCATCTGTATATGATCAGTTCGTTGGTGATCGCATTCCACAAAAAGCTGTTGATTTGATAAAAGAAACACAGTCCGATAATTATCAAATGCTTGGGGAGGAGGATAAGAAATGAGTATAGCGGTTTCAAAATCCAATGGGAGCCAAAAAAGTATTATTCGTTGGCTGGATGCCAACATTGAACGTGTATTATTGATGGTTTCGTTAATAGTGATTATTTTCTTAATGTCCTATCAAACGCTTGGACGTTATATATTAGTGGAAGTATTAGGGCTCAATCTTAATCTTGCTTGGACAGAAGAAGCCTCTCGGTTCATCTTTATTTGGATGACTTATTTAGCAGTGCCAATTTCTATTCGTCATCGCAATATGATACGTGTAACAGCTGTCGTAGATCGATTGTCAAAAAGATGGCAGGATGCACTGTGGGCAATGGCTGATGTATTATTTTTCATCCTAGGCAGCAGCATTTTTTACTATGGTGTGCGACACGTTAGCATGTTGATGTCTTTTCCTCAGACAACAGCGGTATTGGGCATGCAGTATTCGATTGTGTATTTAATATTACCAATCGGGTTTGGCCTTATCATACTTCGCTTGGGACAGGATCTTTATCGCCTTGTTAACGAAAGTGGATATCGTCCTTTTATTGAAGGTGTTGTTATCGCTGCAGTTGTTATGGTGCCTTCGTTAATTGGTATAGAACTTCCTTCAGCAATTTGGTTGTTTGGTTATTTTGCTGTTTTTGTTGTTCTTGGCGTACCTGTTGCAATTAGTTTGGGTTTGTCCGCTTTTGTTACCATGTATGCAGCGGCCACACTGCCAATCAACTATATTGCGACACAAAGTTTTACGGCTATCGATAATGTTACGATTATGGCCATTCCATTTTTTATCGCTGCTGGTACATTTATGGGAGAAGGCGGCCTTTCAGAACGTCTTTTGAAATTGGCAGATAATATGTTGGGCCGATTGCATGGTGGTTTTGGGATGGCTACGGTTCTCACTTGCATGCTTTTTGCAGCTATGAGTGGATCTGGACCGGCAACCGTTGCAGCCATCGGGAGTTTGACCATTCCGGCAATGGTAGCACGTGGTTATAATAAAAACTTTGCTGCTGCGCTGGTGGCTGCTTCAGGCTCCATTGGTGTAATGATCCCACCATCTAATCCGTTCGTGGTTTATGGGGTATCGTCTAATACCTCCATCGGAGATTTATTTATGGCTGGTATTGTTCCTGGTGTTGCCGTTGGGATCGTGCTGATGCTTTATACATTTTATTTGGCAAAAAAGAACGATTGGCATGGGTATACGTTGGAGCATCCATTAAAGCAAATTGCTGCATCTTTATGGGACGCCAAATGGGCGCTTATGGTGCCAATTATTATTCTTGGTGGCATTTATAGTGGCTTGATGACGCCAACTGAATCTGCAGCCGTTGCAGCTCTGTATGGATTGCTCGTTGGCTGTTTCCTGTATAAAGGTTTAAATCGCAACAACCTTGGTACATGCTTGGTGGATTCATCGGAAACTTCGGCAACTGTTATTTTGCTGATGGCAATGGCGACAATTTTTGGGAACATTTTGACGTTAGAAAATATCCCTTCTACCATTGCTGAGTTTATTTTGGGTATTTCTTCCAGCAAGATTCTCATTCTCTTGATTATCAATATCTTATTGCTGTTTGTAGGGATGTTTATGGAGACATTGGCAGCCATCGTTATTCTTACACCAATTCTTTTGCCAATTGTAACCCAACTTGGCGTTGACCCGGTTCATTTTGGGGTCATTATGGTTGTCAACTTGGCTATTGGCTTTATCACTCCTCCAGTAGGTGTCAATCTCTTTGTTGCCAGTGGGATTGCAAATCTAAAATTGGAGAATATAGCAAAAGCTGTAATGCCAATGCTTGGATTGATGCTTCTGCTGTTATTGCTGTTGACGTATATCCCTGATATTTGTTTGTGGCTTCCTGGGCTGGCTAAGTAGTATTTGTGCAGTAGATGCTTCAAGGATCGTGGCAATTATGTTACAACTCCTGGGTGTAGCTGTTTATAGGATGAGACACAGAGTAGTGACTGAGTGATTGTATTGTTGAAAATATGAGAGATAATAAAATCAGATAAAGGAATCTGATGATAATTATAAAACATGAAGGAAATATGAAAGGATGATTATAAAATGACGAATGAAACAATTCCCTTCCAAACAAATGATGCGGTGGAAACTCCAGATGCTTGCTGCCATGTTTTATCACCACATGAACAAAAATTAGCAGATGACCGTGCAGGACGTAAAGGTTATCGTCAAGGTCGTGAACGTGTCTACTCCATTTTGGATGGCGTCAGTGGTGTAACACCAAAGATTGATGTTGAGCGTGGTAAGTATTTCACTGAATCCATGAAGGAAACTGAAGGTGAAATGCTTTGCCTGCGTTGGGCAAAGGCTTTAATGCACATTGCTAAGAATATTGACATTTACATTGAAGACAACAATCTGTTGGTTGGCCGCGCTGGTGCAAAACCAGGTCGTTATGGCATTCTGTTCCCAGAATTGGATGGCAACATTTATGCAGCAGCTTTAAAAGGATTGAAAGAACGTGCAGAATCACCATTTGATTTTGATGAAGAGGATGCACGTGTTATGGTAGAAGAAATTGCGCCATACTGGGAAGGTAAGACCTTCTTTGAAGATTTGACAAAGGCGCTTCCTGAAGATACTTATAAACTGACCTACGATAAAGATGATCCAATGAAATCCACTTATATTGTTAATGAAACGGCATCTTTCCGTTCATCTATTCAGTGGGTTCATGATTATGAAAAAATATTGAAAGTAGGTTTTAAGGGCGTAAAAGAAGAAGCACAAGCAATGCTTGATCAGCTGGATCCATTAAGTCCTGTAGATAACGCAGAAAAGAAGCCATTCCTGGAAGCTATTATTATCGTATCCGATGCAATTGTTCTTTGGGCACATCGTTATGGTGATAAAGCACGTGAAATGGCGATGACGATGGATGATCCTGTACGTAAGAAAGAATTGGAAGAAATCGCAGATCGCTGCTATCGCGTTCCAGAATTTCCTGTTCAGAATTTCCGTGATGCGGTACAGAGCCAATGGTTTACGCAAATGTTTTCTCGTATCGAACAGAAAACAGGGACCATCATTTCTAATGGTCGTATGGATCAGTATCTGTATCCATATTTTAAAGCTGATAAAGAAGCCGGCATTTTGACCGATCAGCAGGCAATGGAACTTTTGGAATGCATGTGGGTTTCCATGGCAGAATTCGTTGACCTGTACATTTCTCCAACAGGTGGTGCCTTCAATGAAGGGTATGCACATTGGGAAGCTGTAACCATTGGTGGGCAGACCCCATATGGTGAAGACGCAACCAATGAGCTGACATATCTGTTCTTACGTTCTAAGCAAGAATTCCCTCTGAATTATCCAGACTTGGCTGCACGTATTCATGCAACTTCACCTGAACGTTATTTGGTGGAAGTTGCGAAGACCATTAAAGAAGGAACTGGTTTCCCTAAACTGATCAATGATGAAGAAGTTGTACCATTGCTTTTGGCTAAAGGCGCTCAATTTGAAGAGGCGTATGATTATGCTGTGTCTGGTTGCGCTGAATGTCGTATGCCAAATAGAGATACGTATACTTCAAGTTGTGCCTATGTCAACTTTGCATCTGCCGTTGAAATGGTTCTTTATAATGGTAAAACCTTGCATACCGGAGATGAAGTGCTCAGCATTGAAACAGGAGATCCAAATGAATTTGAAACATTTGATGAATTTATGGATGCTTATTATAAGCAAGTTGATAATCTCCTCAAGCATGCATTTATCCAGCAATACCATATCATTCGTTTGCGTGCAGAACATTTTGCAACCCCATTGGGTTCCTCTATGCACAAGCTTTGCATGAAATATAACATTGACTTGCATCAGCCAAATATTCCTGAAGGTATTGACCTTGGGTATTTCGAATTGATGGGTTATGGTACAGTTGTTGATTCTCTGGCAGCAATTAAGAAACTTGTCTTTGAAGATAAAATTTTGACCATGCAGGAAGTTATTGATGCCTGCAAGAATAATTTTGAAGGCTATGAAGTGGCACGCCAATATATGCTGAATGCGCCAAAATATGGCAATGATGATGGTTATGCAGATTCTATTGCTAAAGATGTTGATAAGCATGCAGTAGAATTTACCCGTGCATATTCTAAAGAACTCGGTGTACAGTTGGATCTGCGCCTTGTTCCATTCACCAGCCATGTTCCATTTGGTAAAGTTGTTGGTGCAACGCCTAATGGCCGTCTGGATACGATGCCACTTTCTGATGGTTCTTCTCCAACGCAGGGCATGGATGTTAATGGCCCTACAGCAATTCTGTTATCCAACTATCATTCTAAAAACTATGAATATCGTAACCGTGCAGCTCGTTTGCTGAATATCAAATTCTCTCCAAACTGCTTGGCTGGCGAAGACGGAACGAAGAAGCTGGTTAACTTTATCCGCACTTGGTGCGATTTAAAATTGTGGCATGTTCAGTTTAATGTCGTTAATAAAGAGACTTTGATTGAAGCGAAGAAACATCCAGATGATTACCGTGGCCTTATTGTACGTGTTGCCGGATACAGTGCTTACTTCTGTGAACTTTCTCCAGATTTACAGGATGACCTGATTGCACGTACTACCCAAGAAGCCATTTAACAGACGTTAGATGTCTTAACAGCCGTTGTCTGTGTAGACAACGGCTGTTTTAGAAAGGAGAAAACCATGATTAAAGGTACTGTTTTTAATATGCAGCACTATTCCGTTCATGATGGGCCAGGAATTCGTACCATTGTTTTTTTGAAAGGCTGTCCGTTGAATTGCCGTTGGTGCTCGAATCCAGAAAGTCATTATGCATCACCAGAAGTTGCATTTAATCAAGATAAATGCATTGGCTCAGCGTGCAAAATTTGTCAAAATCATGCACCAAACCATATTTTTTGGGATGATGTGGAAGACCGGCCAAAGCTTTCAAATCATCGTGCAGAAGAAGTTGTGAAGGCGGCACATTTGTGCCCAGCAAAAGCAATGACTGTCTATGGAAAAGAAATGTCTGTCGATGAGGTGCTGCGTGAAGTCGAAAAGGATGGAACGTTTTATGCGCGTTCAGGCGGCGGCGTTACTTTCAGCGGTGGAGAACCACTGATGCAGCGGGATTTCTTAAAAGAGCTGGTTTCAGAGTGTAAAAATCGCAGCATTCATACTGCAATTGAAACAACAGCTTTTGCTCAATGGGAAGATGTACGATCAATTATTGCTGATTTAGACTATCTATTGGTGGATATTAAGCATATTGATCCAATGAAGCATAAAGAATGGACCGGAGTGACGAACGAGGTGACATTGAAAAATTTGAAGCACATTCGTCAGGAATTTCCGAACAAACCAATGCGTGTTCGTACGCCAGTCATTCCTGGATTCAATGATGATGTGATGACGCTAAAGGCAATTGCTGATTTTGTAAAAACGGAGTTGCCAAATACGGAATATGAATTGTTGAAATACCATCGTTTTGGGTTAAATAAATATGAATTTATCGGTCAAGAGTATCCTTTGGATCGTGATCTTGAATTAGAGCAGGAACGTTTCGATGCGTTTAAAGAATTGGTCAAATAGGAGGATGAATAATGGCTATTATTGATTGTCGCTTTAGACCTCATACGGAAAGCATTTTAAGAGGGTTAACGGAAAGTCCAATTTTTAGAGATGGACTTTTGGCTATGGGGATGGATTTGGATGAATATGTTGCAGGCGCAGAATCTGTTTCTAAAATTTGTAAGGATTTGCGTGATTTTGGCATTGAAAAAGCCGTATTGGTTGGGCGTGATGCTGAAACAACCTATGGATTCAAACCAAATAATGATGAATTGAAAAAGTTTGTTGATGAAGATCCAGATCTGTTTTGTGCATTTGCGGGATTGGATCCACATAAAGGAATGGATGCCATACGAGAATTGGATCATTTGGTAAAAGATGAAGGGTTTGTAGGTGCAGCAACAGATCCTATCTATAACCGTTTGCCGATTGATCACGCAAAGTTTTATCCAATCTATGCAAAATGCTGTGAACTAGAGATTGCTATTGTTATCACAACAGGTCCTGCTCGCTTTACCCAAGGCACAGTGGCAAGCTTTGCACATCCAGATCAGATTGATCGAGTGGCCAATGATTTTCCAGAATTGCGCATGATCATTAGTCATGGCGCTTGGCCATATATTCAAGAGATGATTGGCTGCGCTTTTAGAAATAAGAATGTGTATGTAGAATGTTCAGAGTATGAAAGATATCCTGGCAGTAATGCCTTTATTGAAGCTGCGAAAGGCATTTTGCAAGATCGTGTTGTTTTTGCGAGTGCACATCCATTTGTTCATTATAAAGATGCGGTTGCGTTGTATAATGAATTTGGGTTTACTGATGAAATAAAAGAAAAGATAATGTATCAAAATGCAGCACGTGTTCTTGGATTATAAAAATGAGAACGGGATTTATGTTTCGCGCTATAAGAGGCTGTCACTTAGTGGCAGCCTCTTTGTCGTAAATGCTTCTGTAGATTGATGATTGTATTGAAGAGGTGTAATATGATTGCAGGCCATTCATGGTTTGCATTTGAATGAGAATGCAAGGGGAAAAGGAGGGGCGTTCATGCTTGGTACTATTTTTGCGTTTTTCGGGATTGTTTTAGCAGCTTCGTTGGTACAGGGAATTAGTGGTTTTGCTTTCAATATGGTTGTTTTAATGGTTTTCCCATACATATTTAGTTATACAGAATCATTGGCAATGGGCTCTCTGCTTGCTGTTGCAGCAAATTTTTATAATGTCTACCTTTATCATAAAAAAATAGATTGGACATGGATTTTCCGTTGGCTGGCGGTATATTTTGTTGCTGATTTGGTTGCAGTTTTTGTATTGAAAAAAGTGGGAGACCATCCTATATGGTATATCTTGATGGCGATTATATTTATTGTGATGGCGCTATATCTGTTGTGGGGACAAAAGTTTATTCACGTGCATCCAAGTATGGTTACGCTTGTCATTATGGCGTTTTTAAGCGGTATTATTATGGGAATGTTTGGCGTTGGAGGACCATTGATGGCAGCTTTTTTCTTAGAAGCGACGCAGGAAAAAGAGGCTTATTTGGGAACTTCGCAGTTAGTAGGTGGATGTACGTTAGGCATTGACTTTTTAATGCGCATGTTTAATGGTATGTTTCCTGCAGCGTTGTTTGGTTATTCATTGTTTGGACTTATTGCGATGGCGATCGGTTTATATTTGGCAAAATGCCTCGTAAGCAAAATGAATGCTTTGACCATGCGGAAAATTATTTGTATCGTTATATTTGTTGATGGAATTATTATGTTGATCAACCATCTTTGATTGTGCATGAATAGAAACGATAATTTCATAATGTATAAATTGGTAAGAGAAAAGTCAGGTTCTATTTTCAAATATTGAAATTGTGAAATTTTATATCGCTTGTTTCCTAAGGATTGATGTCTGTATCCAACAGCTATCAATTCTTTTATTTATTGTATCTAGGTTAATAATAGAAATAGACATGCCCCTAATAATTGGGCTATCCAAATTATTAGGGGCATGTCGTATCTGTAATGAGATGGAGATTTTTTGTAATGCTAATATCTTACTATGGCGTATATTAGGGGGATTTATTTAACAATAAATGGAAAAGTTAAATATTTTCCTGCGGCAGCATACACTTTTTTAGATTTTCTTTGAGAGTTTCTGGAACCGTTTTAAATAGCAATGAACAGTATTCTTCTGGATTTAATTGGAATCCAGATCGAACCCAACGGTTAAGCATTTCTGTCGCAGCAATACAATGATATTCTATGGCAAACATGAGGTCAGGTGAAATTTCTTCCCATCCCCCTTTTTTAAAAAGATTTGTATAATACTTAATGCCGTGGTTAATGGAAGCTTCTGTAAATGAGTTTTGCCCTTCGTGAACAAGAATATTTGCAAAATATTCCTTGTTTGCGTAATAAAGTTTTGCAGTTTCATATGAAACTTTTTTTTGGATACACCAAGCGCTATCCGATTCGCAGTAGTTCTGTTGATATAATGAGGCAATCTGTTCTTGATAGAATTGGCTCATGAGATCATATTTGTCGGTAAAATGACGGTAAAATGTTGAGCGTGAAATGCCACTTTGTTCCAAGATATCTGCAATTGTTACGTCATTTAATCTTTTCGATTGTGAAAGTTCAAAAAATGTATCAAATAAAAGATCTCTCGATGATTTTTTCTTTGCCATAATTCTCACCTCAGTAACATATTAATGTGAATGAAACAAATTAAACGAAAAGTTCTGTTTGGAACTTTCAGTTAATTGCGTCTCTTAACATTTTATCTGAAATATAAAATAATATAATCATACAGAAAACGTTTTCTTATTCAGTGTTATTGTATGAAACAACATGAGTTATCGTCAAGGTAAATTAGAAAATGAATTAAAGGAGGAGACGTTATGAGTACGACATTGGATCGAAAATCTTTGATACAATGGGCGATTACGATTATTGGACCATTATTAGTGCTGCTGATTCCTACAAGTGGCGGTTTTTCGTGGGATATTAAAATTTTTTTTACGATCACAGCCTTCATTATTTTAGTTGTTGCATTTGAGTTACTAGATCTTGTAGTGTCAGCAATTATGTTACCAACATTGTATGTACTTAGTGGGATAACAGACGCAGCAACAGCATTTAGCCCGTGGACGCTAACTGTAACATGGTTGATTGTTGGTACGTTTGTTCTCACAGCTGCATTGGAAGAGTGTGGATTATTAAAGCGAATCGCTTATTGGTGTATTAAACGATGTGGTGGAACGTACACTGGAACATTGTATGGCCTTTTTGTAGTTGGGATTATTCTTGCATGGGTTACATTCTGTAATGCATATATGATTGTTATTTCATTAAGTTATGGAATTTGTAAAGCAATGGGTTATAAACGTGGAAAAGAATCTGCAATCATTATGATGGTGGGGTCTTTAGGCGTTACCTCTGTTATGTGCTTTGTGTATAATCCGCTTATGATGGGCCTTATGGAACAAGGTGCACGTCTTGTGGTGCCAGATTTTACAATGACATGGTATAATCAGATTTTCATTTGTGCGCCAATGTTGATTTGTTATTTCTTATTTATTTTTGTCCTTACTAAAATCTATAAAACGAAAAATTTTACTTTTCATGGTGGTAAAGAATATTTTGAACAAGAATATGCGTCAATGGGAAAATTAACTGTTCAAGAAAAGAAAGCTGCAGTTATACTATTTATTTTGATGGTTTACTTACTTTCTAGTCCAATTCATGGTTATTCATCTGATTATGGATTTATGTTCTTACCTTATTTGATGTTTGTACCTGGAATTAATGTGGCATCAAATAAAGCATTGAAAAGTTTAAATTTTGGGGCGATCTGTTTTTGTGTTGCTTGCTTCTCAATCGGTACGGTAGGTGTCGCACTTGGTTTGGATGATTTAATCTCATCTAGTATTAGTCCGGTTCTGAGTAATACTAGCAGCATTACTATTCTGTATACTATTATGATTTTTGGCATTATTGCTAATCTGTGCTTGACACCATCCGCTATGATGACATGCTTGCCACCTGTGGTTGCTTCTGTTGTTATTGGTTTGGGCATGGATCCTATAGCCCCACTTTTTGCACTTTACTATTCCACAGATATGGTCTTTCTGCCTCACGAAGTACCTGCATTGCTGATTCTCTTTACTTTTGGAATGATTTCTATGAAAGATTTTATTGTGATGAATGGCATTAAAGTAGGAATTATGTTGGTATTTATCGGCATTATCATGATTCCATATTGGATGTTAATTGGAGTGTTTTAATAAATAGACAAGACGTTTCATGTAAATTATTATTTTTGAGGAGGAAATTATCATGAAAATTATTGACTTTCGCGTGCGCCCACCTTATAAATCTATCGGTGACAGTTATTTATTTGGTCCTAATGCAGGAGACTATGCTTTGAGATTTGGTGAGGATATTGCAGAATCTGCTAAAAAGGAATCAATGGATCTTTTGATTAAAGAAATGGATGAACTAGGTGTTGTAAAAGGGGTTGTTCCTACTCGTAAACTTTATGGTAATGATAACCATGATCTTGTTACACTCATGGAAGAATATCCTGGATATTTTATTGGTGTACCTAATATCGATCCACTGGAAGGTCAGGCGGCATTAGATGAAATCGATGAATTAGTTGTCCATGGGCCTTGTAGTGGGATCATCATTGAACCAGGTATTTATGGTATGGGTATTGGAGGCAGTATCCAACTGGATAAATGCTGGCATGAAGATGATCCTGTTGCCTATCCTATCTATCAAAAATGTCAAGATAATGGTATTCCTGTATTAATTACTTGCAGTGTACTGGCTTATCCTTACGCTGATGCTAATATTCCTCAATATATTGATCATATTGCAGCTGATTTTCCAACTCTGCCAATTGTAGTGTCTCATGCAGCTTGGCCATGGGTTCAGTCAATGTGTGGTATTGCAGTTAAACGTCCGAATGTTTATCTTTCTCCGGATATCTATATTGTTCGTACTCCAGGTTATCGAGATTACATTGATGCAGCAAACTATATGCTTCAAGATCAAATGCTTTTTGGATCAGCATATCCTGGTATGGGTATGAAAAATTGCATTGATTTTTGTAAAACGTGTGGTTTGCATGAAGAGGTCTTACCAAAATTAATGTATGAAAATGCTGCGAAACTCTTTAAAATCGAGGACTAAATTTAATCATAATTTGGAGAAAAATTCATACATTATTTAAGTTGTTTTAAGGATTGTGACCTGTATTCGATTGGTCACAATCCTTTCATTGTTTTATATGACTTTTAGAGGTAATTTTGCCAATAGAAATACCCCTAATAATTTGGACAAAATTATTAGGGGTATTTGAGAGCATGGCTATTTTTATGCTTTTGTCATTTCGATATCTTGGAAGACGTTGCGGACGGCGGCTTTGAGGATTTCTAGGAAGGCACGGTCGGCGTTGGAGAGTTTGTATTTGGTGCTTTCAATGTAGCCGATCTGGGTGCGGGTGTCGTAGTTGGAAATGGGGATGGCGCGAATGGCGCCGGAGGTCAGATAGATGTCCTGGCTGTTCATGTAGCGGTGGAAGAAGGCGACGTAATTGTCGCGGCTGATGAGTTTTTTGATGGATTCGAGTTCATCGGTGCGGAGAACGATGTTTGGCGTCATGCCTTTGAAGACGTCGCTGACGCCGCCGTTGTTTTTGATGAATTCTGCGCGAAAGGCGATATAGGGCTCTTTCATGGCTTCTTCGATGGTGATGCTGTCGGCGTCCCAGTAAGGAGATTTGGGGCCGACGTAGAGCACAAACTCGTCTTCGAAGAGCGGCGTAAAACGCAGCTCTGGGCTTTTGACGTTGGTTGAGAAAAAGACGACGCCCAGGGATTCGACACCAGAGAGTATGGAGTGATAGATTTCATCGCTTTCGGCGGTGTGAATATCAAGCTGAAAATGAAGCTTCTGTTCGCGGGCGAGCTGTGCTGAAATCGGCAGAATGCGGTCGAGCAGGCAGGGAATGGTGGCCAGACGCACAGTGCCAAGCACAGAATGGATGGTGGCGATGCTGTGGATGTCGCCGATGAGAGAAAAGATTTCTTGGGATTTTTCCAGAATGGCGACGCCAGCCGGCGTTGGCGTGACACCACGGCTGGTGCGGTTTAGAAGGGTGATGCCAAGTTCCTTTTCCAATTTGGTGATGGAGGAGCTAAAGGAGGGCTGTGAAATAAAATTCTTTTCGGCTGCGACGGAGATGGAGTGGTATTTGCAGGCTTCCAAGAAGCAGTGTAGTTGATCGAGTTTCATGGCAACGCTTCCTTTCTGAGCTTAACGATGAACTACCAATACTTTCATTATGACATAAAGCGCAGGCTTTGCAAAAAGGTTTTTATATATCTGGTATCGACTTTTGCTTATGTTCATAAATTCACATTATCCCTATAATAAAAGTAACGATAAGGCCTATCGTATTCGGACAAACATTGCGGATCAAAACAGATAGAGGTGAATGGATTTGTCAGCGAAGACAGTCAATGTGAATAAGGGGGCATTGATCAAGTGGGCAATCAACATTATTGTGCCACTGATTCTGTTCCTCATTCCGGAAACGGAGACCTATACTTATAATGTTAAAATGTTTTTGATCGTTACCATTACAGGCATTCTCATGGTGGCTTTTGAACAGGTGCACCTGATGGCTGTGTCGATGCTGTTTCCAATCGGCTATATGGTAACGGGACTGGTACCGATGGATGTGGCATATTCTGCCTGGCTGCAGACAATGCCTTTGGTTGTTATCGGCGGTTACATGATCGCTATGGTGCTCAACCGTATCGGGCTTCTGAAACGCATGGAGTACTGGTGCTTCATTAAAGTGCGCGGCAGTTATTATGGATTATTATACAGTGTGTTCATTGTCGGCTGCATTTTGAACACAGTTACCGGCGGTAATGCCTGGGTTATGATGGCAGCATTCACGTTTGGGCTTTGCATGGGCTTTGATCTTGGTAAGTCGATCGATTCAGCCATCATCATGCTGGTCGGCGGACTTTCTGCTGGGGCTTCCTGCATGTTTATTTACTCACCATACTTCATGAACTTGCTTTGGAATGCGGCCAACCAGACATTGCCAGAAGGCGCAGAACCTTATGGTGCTACATGGGTAGAATTTTTCTGGCAGAACTTGCCTTATCTGATTTTCTGCCTGGTATTTATTTGGCTCTTGCCTAAGATTTTTAAGCCAAAGCACAAGCTTCCTGGTGTAGAATATTTCAAAGAAGAGTATAAGAAACTGGGTAAGATGACCCGTGATGAAAAAATTGGTGCAGTGCTTACTGTATTGCTCATCGCTTTCATGATGACCGGCAATATTCACGGCATCGCTTTGGACTGGGGCTTCATCGTTCTGCCTTGGCTGATGTTCTTCCCTGGCATTAAGATTGCAACAGAAGAAGATGTCAAAGGCGTTGACTGGAGCATGGTGTTCTTCTGCATCGCCTGCCTCTCCATTGGGACGGTTTCCAGTTACCTCGGTATTGGTGAATTGGTTGCTGATTTGCTTGTACCAATGCTTGAACCACTGAACTCCAGCCTTGTTATGGTTGCGATTTATGCAGTGGCAGTCATTCTCAACTTCTTGCTCACTCCGCTGGCTATTCTGGCTGGTTTCTCCGAACCAATTGCTCAGATTGCGGCTGGCCTTGGCCTCAACCCAGTCGGTGCGATGTACAGCTTGTTCCTGGGTGCAGATCAGGTGCTTCTGCCTTATGAATATCTGACCTACATGATCTTCTACGCATTTGGGCTGATTGCGCTCAAAGACTTTATGAAAATCCTTGGTCTCAAGATAGTGCTGGCAACCGTTGTGCTTGCAGTGATCATGATTCCTTGGTGGCACTTTGTTGGTGTCTTATAATAATTGATCAATTCATCATCCTTTTCATTTTATAAATCGTTAATTTTAGCCGTATAAATTTAAGGAGGAATTTTAACATGGCTAGACAAGCAATGACCAAAAAACTGATGGTCCTCGGTGTTGACGGGATGGATGCCCGCATCACCAAACATCTCATGGACGAAGGCAAAATGCCTAACGTGAAGAAATTTGTCGATCGCGGCGCTTGCCGTGAAGACCTGCACTTGCTGGGTGCAATCCCTACGATTACCCCTCCATGCTGGACCACACTGGCAACCGGCGCATATCCTGGTACCCATGGCATCACCTGCTACTGGCGCCAGTCTCCAGAAAGCCTCGATGCTGTTGTCTACAACATGGACAGCCGCAACTGCGAAGCAGAACAGATGTGGAATGTTACCACTGAAGCTGGCCTGAAGACCCTCGTATGGCACTGGCCAGGTTCCAGTTGGCCACCATCCAGTGACAGCCCACTGCTCTCTGTCGTTGATGGTACTCAGCCAGGTTCCGTGAACATGGGTGTTGCTCAGATGGACTGGGAAAAGATCATCGTTGCAACCCCTGATATTGAAGAAGTACAATATGCACCACGTGTTGAAAAACCAGCTGGTGTTGGCTGCATCATGACCGACATCGACGATATGGTTGTTGGCGATAACGACGATGAAATGATGGAACTCTGGTGGGGCGATGAAGCCCGTAAAGGCGGCGAAATTCGCACCCCTGTTATGAGCCTTGAAGACACTGAAATGATGATCGGCGCAAAGGTTGCATACGATATCATCAACTCTCCATTGAAAGACGCTGAAGGCTGGGCCAATGCACCAGAAGGCGCTAAGGAATTCACCATCCTTACTTCCAGCGGTTTCACCCGCCGTCCAGCACTGCTGCTCAAGAATGAAGCTGGCGAATATGATCGCGTAGCCATCTATAAGAACAAACGCGCTGCAGAACCAATCGTTGTGGTTCCTGGCGACGGTACCATCGTCACCGCTATTGACGATGTGACCAAGAAAGAAGAAACCAAACCAGCCAACCGCTGCTATAAGATCCTTGAACTGAATGCTGATGGCACCATGGTTCGTATGTGGATCTCCAATGCACTGGATACCACCAATGACATGCTTTGGCACACCAAAGATGTGTACAAAGACATCGTTGAGCATGTTGGACCAGTGCCTCCAGTATCCCTTATCGGTGGTGAAGAAGCCGATCTCGTACGCGACGTCTTCATTCCATCCTGGGACAACTACTGCGATTGGCAGGCCAACTGCCTCGAATACCTCGCTGACAACGCTGGCTATGATGTTATCTTCAGCCATCTGCACAACGTTGACTGCGCTGGTCACCAGATCTGGCACCTTGGCCATACCCTGGAACCATGGGCACACACTGATGAAAAAGAATACCAGGAACTGATCGTTGACATGTATCGTCAGACCGATGATTACCTTGGCAAGTTCCTGCATTATCTCGACGAAGACTGGACCGTTCTCATCGTTTCCGACCACGGCCTCATCGTTGGCGAAAATGTTCCACCACTGATCGGTGAATACGGCGGCCTCAACGTTCCTGTCATGGAACAGCTCGGCTACACCGTTATGAAGAAAGATGAAAACGGCAACGACACCACCGAAGTGGATTGGGAAAAGACCCGTGCCGTACAGATTCGTTCCAACTATATCTACATCAACCTCAAAGGCCGCGACAAATACGGCATCGTTGATCCGGAAGACAAGTACGCATTGGAAGAACAGATCATCAACGACCTGTACAACTATCGTGATCCAGCCACCGGCCGTCGCGTGATCGGCATCTGCCTGCGCAACAAAGATGGCGTGCTCCTCGGTGTCAACGGCCCTGAATGCGGCGATATCTTCTTCTCCATCGAAGAAGGCTTCAACCGTCTCCATGGCGACAGCCTGTCCACCTCTGAAGGTTACTTCAACACCTCCGTATCCCCACTGTTCATTGCAGCTGGTTCTGGTGTTAAGACTGGTTTCACCACCCCACGTACCATTCGTCAGGTTGACGTTACCCCAACCATTGCTGGTTTGCTCGGCACTCGTTTCCCTGCACAATGCGAAGGTGCACCTGTTTATCAGATCTTCGACGAAGAATTCTAATTTCACACCCCTCAAGCTCAGGAAGCAGACCAGCGTTTGTTGGTCTGCTTCTTTTCAATCAAACAAAGGATGATTTTTCATGAATGTTACCAATGAATCGCGGCGTCGCGCCATTCAACTGAAAGCCCAGCTGGATAAGCGCTTTTTTCGCAAAGGATTGATTGTTGCCATTTTGTCCGGCATGTGCTATGGGCTTTACTCGGCGTTTATGACGCTGGGCATGGCATCTGGCGTTTGGGTGGCTTGGATGGACCCAGCAACAACGGTGCTTTCAGTATTTGTGGTCACTTATCTGCTCAGTGCCATGGGCAGCGCTATCAATGACACCATGAGTGCTCTATGGTGTCTCTTAACGGCTGCCCTTAAGGGGAAGCTTGGCGATTTCTTTCGCACCTTGAAGAGCAAACCGGGCATCATCATGATCTGTGCAGCATTGGTTGGCGGCCCGATTGCGAGCTCCTGCTATGTCATTGCACTGCAGCAAGCGGGCTCGATTGTCATTCCAATTTCAGCATTGTGTCCGGCTTTTGGTGCAGTGCTGGCACGCATTTTCTTCAAGCAGCCGCTGACACCGCGCATGGTGCTCGGCATTGCCATCTGTTTTTTGGCCAGTTTCATGATCGCAAGTTCAAGTCTTGGCGGTGATGCGGCACCAGGCATGGCGCTGGGCCTTTTGCTGGGGCTGGCTTCGGCTTTGGGCTGGGGGCTGGAAGGCTGCATCGCCGGTTATGGCACATCAATGATCGATTACCAGATCGGCATCACGATTCGTCAGCTGACCTCGGGCTTGTCCAATATGATTATTCTGCTGCCGATCTTTGCACTGGTGGCTGGTGAAAATGCAGGTTTTTCCTGGTGGCTCCTGGGGCAGGCGTACAGCGACGGCGGTTCCATCATCTTTTTTGTGATCAGCGGTTTCTTTGCCATGTATGCCTACAGCCTTTGGTACAAGGGTAACAGCATGTGCGGCGCAGCATTGGGCATGGCCTGCAATGGGGCGTTCTCTTTCTGGGGACCGTTCTTCTGCTGGATCGTGCTGGGCTTGGTGTGCGGCCAGGAAGGCTGGGCCATTCCGCCAATCGGCTGGGCAGCAGCGGTTGTTATGGTCATCGGGATTTTCATCATCGCTGTGAATCCGCTGGATTTCATGAAGAGAGGGAGGGCAGAGCGATGAAACCATTGAATTACGCCATTCTGCTTTATTTTACAGAAGTTGAACGTGCCTGCGCCGATGATGTCATTGCTGCGCTGAAGCCGCAGTATGGCCATTTCCGCGGGCTGCGCAAGGCAGCTGTCATCGAGGCCCTGATGACGGCAGAAAAGAACGGCCTCATCGAAGAAGATGGCTGCGACCTTGACGACAATGGCGAACTGCGCGTGTATTACAGCGCCAATGCGACAAGCCGCGCCACCATTCGCAAGTACATTGGCTGACAGCCAGCGTTTTGACAGCGTGCGCTGTTTTATAGGATGCACGGCAGTCAGTATATGTCGTAAACACCCACCACGCACTGATGCGAACATCGCATAGAAAGGAACGTCAGTATGGCAGATGTTGAACACTTAGACGGTGCGCCGCCGCAAAAGGAGCCTGAAACCTGTTCTCCGGACCAGGCTGCTGCACCGGAAGAAAAGCTCTATTCGATCGGTGAAGTGAGCAAGATTTGCAATGTGTCCAAAAAGGCGCTGCGCTTTTATGATAAGATCGCAATCATTTCGCCAGACTATATTTCAGCGGAGAACAATTATCGTTACTACAGCCGGGAAACGCTGCTCTTCGTACCGGTCATCAAATATTACAAGCAGATGGGGTTCAAGCTGGAAGAAATGAAGAATCTCATGAGCAGCAACCGTTACGAGTTTCACGCCAGAAAGCTCAGAGATAAGATTGACGAATTGAAAAAAATGCGGGAAGAGATTCAGATTGCCTACACATCGGTCAACGATTGGTACAATCTGATTCGAGAAGCGGAAGGTGTCATTGAAAACAACGTTGTCGAGGTGTCGGTGAAATACGTTGAGCCGATCACGGCATGCTATATGGTGCAGGATTTTGACCATCACTACATGGATGCGATCATCAACATCGACTGGACCAATTATCTGGAGGCCATTGGCCATGAGGTGACCGGCGCGGTCTATCTCTATTTTCCGGATCATCGCGAGAAAATGGCCGGCAGTCCCACCAAGGCATGTATTTTCCAAAAAGGCGTGCGTGAGATTGACGCCGAGAAAACAGCGACCTTTGGAGGAAAAATGATGCTGGCAGCTTATCATATCGGCGCCCACGACACCGTCAACGCAACCTACCAAAAAATCCACGACTGGGCAGCGGCGCATGGCTACAAATGCGGCGCCGCCTCCATTGAACGGCACGTGACCGATTATTGGACGACGCAGCGACAGGAAGATTTCGTGCTGGAAATTTTGATCGATATTGAAAAATCATGAATCGTTTGCAGAACATTCCTCTTAAGGGGAATGTTCTTTTTTTGTGCAGCGCGTTTTTACAAGTGGCAACTGAGAAAATGCGGTCCGATGCCGCAAAAGAAGCAACGAAAATGTGTGATAATTATGAAAAAAGAGAAGAAAAAACAGTCAAAAGCCCACGATAAAAGACGGATCATGAGGTCATTTTTTTCACTAAAGAGATTTGACATTCCTCTTAGGTCATTACCTATAATTTTACCTAAGTAAATGGCAGTTGAAAGGGGCTGTGAAAGTGGCAAGATATTACGCAGATCAGGCACTGGGCATGCTTGAAACACTGGGCATGGTGCCGGCGATCGAAGCATGTGACAAGATGCTGAAAGCAGCAGATGTGACGCTGATTTCCTACGAAAACGTGGGTTCTACCCTTGTCACCATGTTCATCAAAGGGGACGTTGCAGCGGTGGAATCGGCGATTAAGGCAGGGGTGTCGGCAGCATCGGCCATTGGCAAAGTCACCGCATCCGACATCATTCCGCGGCCAATCGATCCGATTGGAGACGTGGTCTCCATCTATGATGTGGACACCCAGGTTGAAACGGCGGACGAGGCTGCGTTCACAACAGCGGCCCTGGGCCTGGTGGAAACCTTTGGCATTATCTACTGCATTCGTGCCGCAGATGCCATGTGCAAGGCCGCGGATGTGACGCTGGCAGGCTTTGAAAACACAGCATCGGGTTATATTTCAGCGATTGTCGAAGGCGATGTGGGTGCCTGCAAGACAGCAGTTGCTGCAGGCGTGAAGGCAGTGGAAGCGCTGGGCCAGCAGGTGTACAGCTCGGTGGTCATTGCACGTCCGCATCCTGGCATCAAAAAGATCACCAATCAGTACGCTTTGGATAAGCTTTTGCCATATTGAGCGCAGACAATGAAAGCACAGACACACAAGCAAAGGGGTGAAAGGGATGCGGTTTAATATCATTGACAACGATCTGCTGTCGGTGCAGGAGGCGCGCATTTTGGCTGAAAATGCACGCGAAGCACAGAAACGGCTGGCAACGTTTTCACAGAGCAAGCTCGATGCCATCGTTGACCACATGGCAGAGGCTGTGGCGGCACACGTTCAGGAACTGGCGATGATGTCCGCCGACGAGACCGATTATGGCAATTGGCAGGACAAGGTGGTCAAGAACCGATTTGTGAGCGAAGTTTTGCCGCGTCATTTGCGGCCGATGAAATGTGTGGGCATCATCCACCGCGACCAGGACAAGCAGATCATGGACATCGGCGTGCCCTTGGGCGTGGTGGTCAGCCTTTGTCCGGCGACGAGCCCGGTGTCGACGGCGGTGTACAATGCGCTGATCGCAGTCAAGTCTGGCAATGCGATGGTGTTTTCGCTCCATCCGCGGGCAGAACGCACCAGCGCGCGGGTGCTCGAGCTGCTCATCGCTGCGGCCGAGGAAGCGGGGCTGCCAGAAGGCGCGTTGTCTTACCTGCAAACGGTCACCAAAAACGGCACGCGGGAATTGATGAATCACGAGGCCACCGCCTTGATTATGGTGACGGGCGTGCCCGGTATGTACGAGGAAGCACAGCGCTCCGGCAAGCCAGTGATTTACGGCGGCGCTGGCAACGGCCCGGCCTTCATTGAGAAGACCGCCGATTTGGAGCAGGCCGTGTGTGACATCATTGCCAGCAAAACCTTTGACAATGGCGTGGTGTCGGCGGCTGAACAGTCCATCGTTGTGGATGGCTGTGTAGAACCGACGGTGCGCCAGCTGTTGGAAAAGCACGGCGGCTATTTTTTGAGCGATGCCGAAGCCGAGCGCCTCGGCAGCCTGTTTTATTTCAAAGACGGCACTGCCAATCCTGAACCCATTGGCAAAACGGCTCTGGAGTTGGCACGCTGGGCCAAAATCGATGTGCCGCTGGATACGACGGTGTTGCTTGTGAAGCAGAACTATGTATCGCTGAACAATCCCTATTCGAAAGAAAAACTGTGTCCGGTGCTGAGTTATTACGTAGAAGACGACTGGATGAACGCCTGCGAGAAATGCATCGAGCTGCTTTTGACCGAACGCAAAGGGCATACCCTTGTGGTGCATTCCAAGGATCAGTACGTTATTGAACAGTTTGCCCTGAAAAAACCAGTGGCGCGCATCTTGGTCAATACCCCGGCTGTGTATGGCAGCATGGGCATGACGACCAACCTTTTTCCGGCGTTGACGCTGGGCAGCGGCATGGCAGGCTATGGGATCACCTCAGACAATGTGTCGCCGCTGAATTTGATTTACGTGCGTAAGGTGGGCTTCGGCGTGCGTCAGGTTGACGATTTGAACCTGGGAGCAGTCACACCGACCGAACCCCTGAACGATTTGGCTCCTGACACGAACCAGGAGCGCCTGCAGCATTTGCAGACATTGCTTGAACAACTTATAAAGAAGGAATCTTGAAAGAGAGGGACCATCGTGGATATTCGAGAATTTTCCAATAAGATCGCAGAAGCGACCAAGAACATGTCCGACGCAGAACGCCAATCACTGATGAACATTTTTGCGTCGGTGTCCAAGGACATTGCCGACGTGGCACCAGCACAGACAGCAGCTGCACCGGCACCTGCGGCGGAAGCTGCGCCAGAAAATGGCGAAGAAACGTACACTTATTATTCATCCATCGCAGCAGCGACCACTGAAGTGGACGAAGACGGCGTGCCATTGGGCCCAACAGAACGCTTGGTGAAGCTGAAAGAAAACTTCTTGCAGCAGGTGCCATCCATCACCACTCACCGCGCGCGTGCGGTGACCAAGATCACCAAAGAAAATCCGGGGCTGCCAAAGGTTGTGCTGCGTGCCAAGTGCTTCAAGTATTGCTGTGAAACGGCGCCGTTGGTCATTCAGGACAATGAACTCATCGTTGGTGCGCCAAACGGGGCACCACGTGCCGGTGCGTTTTCACCAGACATTGCCTGGCGCTGGATGGTGGACGAAATTGACACCATCGGCGAGCGTCCACAGGACCCGTTCTACATTTCTGAAGAAGACAAGCGCGTCATGCGCGAAGAACTCTTCCCATTCTGGGAAGGCAAGTCGGTCGATGAATACTGCGAAAGCCAGTACCGCGAAGCAGGTGTTTGGGCCTTGTCTGGCGAATCCTTCGTGTCGGACTGCTCCTACCACGCGCTCAACGGCGGCGGCGACTCCAACCCTGGCTACGATGTCATTCTCATGAAGAAGGGCATGCTCGATATTCAGCAGGAAGCCAAGGATCACCTGGCGGCGCTGAGCTATGACCATCCAGACGATCTGGAAAAAATTTACTTCTATAAATCTGTCATCGATACCACCGAAGGTGTTATGATTTATGCCAAGCGCATGTCCGACTACGCGGCAGAACTGGCTGCTAAGGAAACCGATCCAAAGCGTAAGCAGGAACTGCTGGAAATTTCCCGCGTCAACGCGCGCGTGCCGGCGCACAAGCCGGAATCTTTCTGGGAAGCCATCCAGGCTGTGTGGACCATTGAATCCCTGCTGCCTGTTGAAGAAAACCAGACCGGTATGTCCATCGGCCGTGTGGACCAATACATGTACCCATTCTACAAGCACGATCTGGAAACCGGTGCCCTGGATAATTTCAAAGCTTTTGAATTGGCTGGCTGCATGCTGATTAAGATGTCCGAAATGATGTGGATCACCAGCGAAGGCGGCTCCAAGTTCTTTGCTGGCTATCAGCCATTCGTCAACATGTGTGTGGGCGGGATTACCCGTGATGGCCGCGATGCCACCAATGAATTGACTTACCTGTTGATGGATGCTGTGCGTCACGTCAAAATCTATCAGCCATCCTTGGCTTGCCGCATTCATCAGAAATCGCCGCAGAAATATCTAAAGAAAATTGTCGACGTCGTGCGTTCTGGCATGGGCTTCCCTGCCTGCCACTTTGACGACACCCACATCAAGATGATGCTGGCCAAGGGCGTGTCCATCGAAGACGCCCGCGACTATTGTCTGATGGGCTGCGTGGAACCGCAGAAATCTGGACGCCTGTATCAGTGGACCTCCACAGCCTACACCCAGTGGCCAATCTGCATTGAGCTGGTGCTCAACAATGGCGTGCCGCTGTGGTACGGCAAGCAGGTCACACCAGACCTGGGCGACATCGACCAGTACAAGACTTACGAACAATTTGAAGCGGCTGTCAAAGAACAGATCAAATACATCACCAAGTGGACCGCTGTAGCGACGGTGATTTCTCAGCGCGTGCACAGAGAGCTGGCGCCAAAGCCACTGATGTCCATCATGTATGAAGGCTGCATGGAAAACGGCCGCGATGTATCTGCCGGCGGTGCCATGTACAACTTTGGTCCTGGCGTTGTGTGGTCTGGTCTGGCCACCTATGCCGATGCCATGGCGGCCATCAAAAAGCTGGTTTACGACGATCACAAATACACGCTGCGTCAGCTCAACGAAGCCTTGAAGGCCAACTTCGTCGGCTACGAACAGGTCAAAGCCGACTGCCTGGCGGCACCAAAATACGGCAATGACGACGACTATGCCGACTTGATTGCCGCTGATCTGATCAACTTTACCGAAATGGAGCACAGAAAATACAAAACCCTGTACTCGGTGTTGAGCCATGGCACCCTGTCCATTTCCAACAACACGCCGTTTGGTCAGATGACCGGCGCCAGCGCCGGCGGCCGCGAAGCTTGGACCCCATTGTCCGACGGCATCAGCCCAACGCAGGGCGCCGATTTCAAGGGCCCTACGGCGATCATCAAAACCATTTCCAAGCTCTCCAACGACAATATGAACATCGGCATGGTGCACAATTTCAAATTGATGGCAGGGCTTCTGGATACACCGGAAGGCGAAAACGGCATCATTACGCTGCTGCGCACTGCCTGCGCGCTGGGCAACGGCGAGATGCAGTTCAACTACATGGATAATAAAACGCTGCTGGATGCACAGGCTCATCCAGACCGCTACAAAGATTTGGTGGTGCGTGTGGCTGGCTACAGTGCGTTCTTTACAGAGCTCTGCAAGGACGTTCAGGATGAAATCATCAGCCGAACCGTGTTGACCAAGTTCTAACAGCAGCATCAGAACAGGAGACAGACGATGGAAAACAAACACATCATCGGGCGCAAAGCCTTCATATTTAATAAACAAAAATACAATCTATATGATGGTCCCGGCGTGAGATCGTTGATCTTTTTCAAAGGCTGTCCCCTGCGCTGCAAATGGTGCGCCAACCCAGAAGGACTGGAGCGGAAGTACCAGATCATGCTCAAGCCAACGGTCTGCGTCAGCTGCGGCGCCTGTGTGCCGGTCTGCCCGCAGCACATCCATCGCATCACCGAAGGCGGCGTGCACGAAATCAATCGCATGGTCGACTGCATCGGCTGCGGCGCCTGCGTCAATGCCTGCATGCAGGCGGCGCTGAAGGTGGCTGGTGAGCAGGCGTCGATCAGTGATCTTCTGGACTATGTGGAAGAAGACCGCTGCTTTTATGAACAGTCTGGCGGTGGTGTGACGCTGAGTGGCGGCGAGGTCACCGCTCAGCCGGAAGCCGCCATCAATCTGCTGATGGCCTGCAAACAGGAAGGCATTCACACCGCGATTGAAACCTGCGGCTACACCCGTAAGGACACCTTGTTAAAGATTGCCGAATTTGTTGATTTGTTTCTCTTTGACATCAAGCACATGGACCCGGACCGCCATCTGGCGCTGACCGGCGTGCGCAATGAAACCATCCTCGACAATTTGGAAACCCTTCTTTTGACGCGCCGCAACGTCAAGGTGCGCATGCCGCTGTTAAAAGGCATCAACGACAGCGAAGCGGAGATCCGTGCCGTGATCGATTTTCTCATGCCTTTCCGCGAGCTGCGAAATTTCAAGGGCATCGATCTTCTGCCGTATCACAAGCTGGGTGTGAACAAGTATGTGCAGCTGGGCATGGACTACGCCATTGACGGCGACCCAAGCCTGAGCGATGAAGATCTGGACCGCATCGAAGGCTGGATCAGCGGCAGCGCATTTCCAGTATCTGTGATCCGGCATTGATGAAGCGAGGTGGAGGTTGTGAACGAAAAAACCATTGACCGCATCATTCAGGAGTCGGTGCCAGGCAAGCAGATCACCATTGCGCATGTGATTGCGGCGCCGATGCCGGACATTTACGAGCGTCTGGGCATCGATGGCAAGGGCGCGCTGGGCATTCTCACTCTGACGCCCTGCGAAACAGCCATCATTGCTGCCGACGTCGCCACCAAGGCGGCGGAGGTGGAAATTGGCTTCCTCGATCGTTTCACCGGCTCGGTCATTCTCTCCGGCGATGTGCAGAGCGTGGAGACGGCGCTTTTGGCAGTCACCGACACCCTGCAGCGGCTGCTCAATTTTGACACTGTGGCTGTGACCAAGACATGAAGCGCAAACGCATCATGATTATTGGCCCCCAGGGCGCTGGCAAAACTTCACTGGCCAACTGGCTGAATGGGGTGAAAAAGCCGCTGCGGCGTACAGCCGATGTCCTCTACGGCGCGCGCACGCTGGAAGTGCCGAGCGCTTATCTGGAGAACACCTGGATGTATCGCCATTTGATTGCACTGTCGCAGGACGCCTGGTGCATTGTGGTGATGGTGGACCAGTCCAAGCCACAGGCGTTGTATTCGCCAGGGTTTGCGAGCGCTTTTCGCTGTCCGCTCATCGGCGTCATCGGCAAATGCGACTGCTGCCCGGCACATCGGCCGCAGCTTGTCAGGCAGCTGGAGACCATTGGCGTGGAGCCGCCGTATTTTGCCATCAGCATGGCAACAGGCGAAGGGCTTCAGGCTTTGCAAATGTACTTAGAACACTTAGAGGGAGGAAGGGCCAGCGATGAGATTCATCACAGAATATGATTTAAGGGCGCAGTACAACGCGCAGCCCTTTACGACCTACAAGCCAAAGCAGGATGAACGGCTGACGCCAGGTGCCAGACAGTTTCTCCTCGACCGCGGCATTGATCTATACAGTGCGGCGACAGCGCCAAAGGTGGCGTGCAAACCCGCTGCGCCGGAAGCTTCGTCAGCGCAGAAACTCCTGCGTCTCAAGCTGGACGGCTTGCGGCTGCGGTTTCTTTTGACGACCCGCGAGATCCTGGCGTCGGATCTTCTTCTGGCGCAGCAGTTGACAGCGCTCGCGCGGCAGTTGTCGCTCTTGATGCTTTTTGTGGACGGCAAGTGCGAGGTAGCTGATTTGTATTGCCAGCCTTGCGCCGGCATCAATGAGGACAACATGGGGCACAGCCTTGACGAATGTGTGGACGTCAGCGCGTTTTGCATGCAGCTGGAAAACGGCCGCATGCTGCTGCTTTTGGCGGCGCTGCAGAATGATCTGCGCGTTTTTGCCTGTGAGTTGGGCACGGTGGCTGAGCTGCCGGCAGTGACAGAGCCCCTCGCTGCAAAGATCAACCAACTCATCAACCGTTTGTCGCAAATGATATGTACAGCAATGGGAGGCAGAGCATGTCAGAAAAAAGCATGACCTTTGAGTACTGTGACAAGATGGTCGCAGATTTTGAAAAAGCAATCGCATCGCCAGTGCGTGGCAAATCATCGGTGTATTACACCGGCGTGGATCTGGGCACCGCCTGTGTGGTGATTGCTGTGTTGGATGAAAACAAACGCCCTGTCGCCGGTGCCTATCGTTATGCCGATGTGGTGCGTGACGGCATGGTGGTGGACTATATTGGCGCTGTGCAAATCGTTCGCGAATTGAAAGAAAATATCGAAGAACAGCTGGGCGTGGAACTGATCAACGCTGCTGGCGCCATTCCTCCAGGCACCGATTTGCTCGACGGCGGCGCTGTGAAAAATGTCATTCAAGGTGCAGGCTTTGAATGCACCAACCTTCTCGACGAATCGACGGCCGCCAATTTGGTGCTGCAGATGAAAAATGGTGCGGTGGTCGACATTGGCGGCGGCACCACAGGCATTTCTATTTTCAAAGATGGCGAGGTCGTATACATCGCCGATGAACCAACAGGCGGCACGCATTTTTCGCTGGTTGTCGCCGGCGCCTATGGCAAGCCTTTCGCCGAAGCAGAAGTGTACAAGCGCGATCAGGCCCATCATCGCGAGCTGATGCCAGTGGTGCAGCCGGTCATCGATAAGGTGGCCACCATCATCAAACGGCACATTGCCGATCATCAGGTCGATGATCTGGCGCTGGTCGGCGGCACCTGCTGCTTTACAGGCATTGAGGATGTCATCGCCAAGAAAACCGGCGTGCCAACCCACAAACCAGCCAACCCGATGTTTGTGACGCCGCTGGGCATTGCCTTGAGCTGCGAGCCGCAAGAGATGGAGGCGTGAGCACAGTGGACATTCGCATCATTAAATCGCCGTCGCCAGGGGCCATCGACATTCTCCTGCGGCGCAAAGGATCGGCCCGCAGCGACATGCCGCCCTGCAGCGATGCCATTGGCCTGGTGCAGGGCAAGATGATTGACATGGTGGTGGCTGCCGACATTGCAGAAAAGGCGGTTGGCGTTACGGTGGAGGACATTCGCGGCAGCTGTCCGCAGAACATGATACTGCTGGCGATTTTCGGCGACACAGCGTCGGTGGAATCGGCGCTGCAGCAGATTCGCGACGAAATCAAAGGAGGCACGCGTTACCAATGATTACAGCAAAACTCATCGGCCATATTTGGTCGACGCGCAAGGCAGAATCCCTCAATGGCTATAAGCTGATGCAGGCAGAATGCATCGGCGGCGGGCCGGACGATGGCAAGCGCATCATTGTGGTGGACATCATCAGCGCCGGCATCGGTGACCGTGTCATCATCACCACAGGTTCGTCGGCCCGGCGCATGCTGGGCAGCGATGATGTGCCGGTGGACGCGGTGGTCGTCGGGATCATTGACGAAGATTGTGATTTTGAATAAAGCGGGGTGTGAGAATGGACCTTATCAATCAGATCAGAGAGGCGGGTATCATTGGCGCCGGTGGCGCGGGATTTCCGACGCATGCAAAGCTCGCCGCTGAAGCAGAATATATTTTAATGAATGCCGCAGAATGCGAGCCATTGCTGCGTGTGGACCAGCAGCTGATGGCAGTCTGCGCCGACGAAATTCTTCAAGGTTTTGCCATGGCGGGCCGTGCAGTGCATGCCAAAAAAGCGATCATCGGGATCAAAAAGAAGCATGGCGACGTCATCGCACATTTGCAGACACGCATTCAGGCCCTGCATTTGGAGCAGGAAGTAGAAATTGGTGAACTGCCGGATGTGTACCCAGCAGGCGACGAGCAGGTGCTCGTTTACGAGCTGACAGGGCGCGTGGTGCCGGAAGCCGGGCTGCCGATCATGGTGGGCTGCGTGGTGGTCAACTCAGAAACGGCGCTCAATATTTATAAAGCCAGCCAGGGACAGGCCGTGACAGAAAAATACATCACTATTGCCGGTGATGTGCCGCAGCGCCTGACGGTCAAGGTGCCAGTGGGCACGCCGATTCTCGATGTGCTGAAGCTGAGCGGCATCGACGATTTCAGCGACTACGCCGTCATCGATGGCGGCCCAATGATGGGGCCGGTGATGAAAGAGCTCGGTGGTTATGTAAGCAAAAAGAACAAAGGCTTTATCATCCTGCCAAAGGATCATTTCCTGATTCGCAAGAAATCCACAACCGCACAGCAGGCCAAGAAAGTCAATAAGGCTGCCTGCGAACAGTGCCGCATGTGCACCGATCTGTGCCCAAGGTATCTTTTGGGCCATAACATGCAGCCTCATAAAATGATGCGGGCGCAAAGCTATCCTTTTGGCGAAGCGGAAGGGCTGCAGATGGCGTATCTGTGCTGTCAGTGCAACCTGTGCGAGCTCTTTTCCTGCCCGGCAGGACTGCATCCAAAGATGGCCAATATGTCCATTAAGGCGATGCTCGCCAAGGACAACATTCGCTATCAGAGAACACAGGAGCATTTTTCGGCGCGCAGCGTGCGTGAATACCGGCTGGTGCCAAGCAAGCGCTTGATTGCACGTTTGGGCCTGCGCGATTTTGATAGACCGGCGCCGCTTAGCGAGATCACGCTGACGCCAGAGGTGGTGCGCATCAGCACACGGCAGCATGTGGGCGCACCGGCACAGCCAATGGTGAGCGTGGGCCAGCATGTGGAGGCGGGTCAGATGATCGGCAGCATTCCTGCCGACAGCCTTGGCGCTGCCATTCACGCGAGCGTGAGCGGCAGTGTGATAACAGTGACACCAGATTATATTGAGATAAGGAGACAGTAACATGCGCGCGATAGGAATGGTTGAATTTAATAGTATTGCTAGAGGCATCTACGCAGCCGATCAAATGGCAAAGATTTCTGATGTCGAATTTGCAGCGGCCACCTCGACCTGTCCAGGAAAATACATCGCCATTGTACACGGCGATGTGGCAGCCGTCGAAGATTCGGTGCGTATTGGTGAACGCATGGCCGAAGAATTCTTTGTCGACTCGATCATCATTCCAAATGTGGATGCCGGCGTGTTCCCAGCAATTTCCGGGGCAACGATGCCGGAACGCGTGCAGGCGGTCGGCATTATGGAATCGTTTTCAATGGCGACTATGATCGTGTGTGCCGATGCCATCCTGAAAGCGGCAGAATTGGAACCGATTGAGCTGCGTCTGGGCAACGGCCTGGGCGGTAAGAGCTACTTCACCTACACTGGCGACGTAGCTGCGGTGCAGGCAGGCACCGATGCCGGCAAAGCCATTGCGATGGAAAAGGGCCTGCTCATCAACGCAGAAGTGATCCCATCGCCATCGGAATTGCTGATTCCAACCCTGTTATAATACGACACACGTTCCATTCTCTGGGAAAGGATGTGATTCTGTGAAAAAACTGATTTGTGCAAAGGACGTTGAGCACTGTGTGCAAAACGGTGAGACCGTGATTCTCATTGACAGCAACACGCTGATCACACCATCAGCGCGGGATGCTGCCGCACAGGCGAACGTCACCTTCCGTGAAGGTGGTGCAGCTGGTGAAAATGGCAGTGCGGCGTGTCCGGCTGCGCAGCCAGCCAGCGACAACGAGATCATTTACAAGGCGCTGCAAATCCTTCTTGAAAAAGGCTTGCTCGGCCAGCTGGCCAATCTGCCAGGGCTCGAGGTGCCCTATGTGTCTGAAAGCGATGGTGCCGGCATGCTCAAGCTGGTGCGCGGCAACACCGCAGCGTGGCAGCCGTTGGATACCGGCCATGCTGGTGACCAGGTGTATTACAACGAACTCATTACAAGCGGCGATGGCGTGCCGCTGACTGCTGGATTTATGAAGATCGAGGGCTGCTCGTTTTCCTGGGATGTGGCGCTTCAAGAAATTTATTACGTCATCGAAGGCGTGCTGACCGTAGAAAAAGATGGGCGTGTGTTCACCGCTCACGCAGGTGACTGTCTGCTCTTCAAGCGCGGCGCTCACTTAACGTTTGGCACACCGGAGCAGGTAAAAGTCTTTTACGTGACACATTGATTGACAATAAAGGAGGAACGCCATGGAAGCGTTAGGAATGATTGAAACCTATGGCCTGGTGCCAGCCATCGAAGCGGCCGACGCCATGCTGAAAGCTGCAGAAGTGCGGCTCTTGGAAAGAACGTTTGTCAAAGGCGGTTTGGTCACCATCACTGTGACTGGGGATGTGGCCGCTGTGAAGGCGTCGGTGGATGCCGGAGCAGCAGCGGCGGCACGCCTGGGCGAACGTGCGCTTGTGACCCAGCATGTCATCCCTCGGCCTCATCCGGAAGTGGGCGAAACGATTGTGAATGCCGTGCCGCTGATCGAGCAGCGCGCAGCGCAGCAACATGGATTGTGTCCCAGGCGAGGCTTGAGTGAACCAGAGTCTGCCGATGGGCAGCCGACGGCGCCGTTGAAGCTTGCTGCAAACAGCCTGTCCAAAGCGATCATCGATCGCCTCGTTGAAGCACATGGACTGGAAGCAGTGATGAACGCGCTGACATCCTGCCGCGTGGCACTCTTGCGCCGATTGGCCCGAGACTACGAAGGGCTGGATTTGAGCGGAACGACACGCACAAAAGCAAATAAAAAACAATTATTAGCGGCTTTATACAGCCATTATGAAAATAGACAATAACATCAGAAGGAGGTTGTAGATCATATGGAAACTATCGATTATGATTTACGCTCGGTACAGGAAGCCAGAAATCTTGCGCGCAAAGGGCAGATCGCCACTGAACGCCTGGCAACTTATACCGAAGAGCAGATTGACCGGATCATTCGCAACATGGTCCGTGTGGCAGAGGAAAATGCTGTTTCCCTGGCACAGATGGCAGTAGAAGAAACCGGCTTTGGGAAAATTGCCGACAAAACGTACAAAAACCACATGGCATCAACGCTGGTATACAACGCCATCAAAGACATGAAAACCATCGGCGTCATCCACGAAGACCCAGTGGCAGGTACCATGGACGTGGCCGATCCTGTTGGGCTCTTGATGGGCATTGTGCCATCCACCAACCCAACGTCAACCGCCATTTTCAAGTCCATCATCGCAGTCAAATCCCGCAACGCCATCGTCTTCTCGCCGCATCCATCCGCTGTCAAATGCACCTCTCGTGCTGCTGAACTGATGGCACAGGCAGCCGTTGAAGCTGGCGCACCGGAGAACACCATCGGCTGCATCACCATGACATCCATGCCAGCCACCAACGAGCTGATGCATTGCAAGGAAGTAAAGATGATTATTGCCACCGGCGGCCCTGGCATGGTCAAGGCGGCTTACAGTGCCGGCAAACCTGCTCTTGGTGTTGGCGCGGGGAACTCTCCAGCCTATATTGAACGCACTGCCAACATCAAACAGGCCGTGACCAACATCATCGCCAGCAAGACTTTTGACTACGGCACCATCTGTGCATCGGAACAGTCCATCATCTGTGAAGAATGCAACAAAGATGCGGTCATCGCTGAACTGAAAAACCAAGGCGCTTATTTTATGAGCACCGAGGAAACCGATAAAGTGTGCAAGCTGCTCTTCAAGAATGGCCATGCCATGAATGCGAAATTCGTTGGCCGCTCACCACAAGTGATCGCAAGCGCTGCTGGAATCAGCATCCCTGCCAACACCACAGTGCTGATCGGGGCACAGGGCGGCGTCGGCGAAGGCTATCCGCTTTCCTATGAAAAGCTGACAACAGTATTGGCGTTCTATGTGGTCAAGGATTGGCACGAAGCCTGCGACCTCAGCATTGAATTGCTGCAAAACGGCATCGGCCACACCATGAGCCTGCACACTGAAGACAGAAACATCATCCTTGAATTTACCCGCAAGCCAGCTTCCCGCATTCTTGTCAACACTGGCGGCAGCATGGGCGGCACCGGCGGCAGCACGGGCCTCTTCCCATCTTTCACGCTGGGCTGCGGCACCTGGGGCGGCAGTTCCACGTCGGAAAACGTCAGCCCAATGAACCTTATCAACATCAAAAAAGTGGCCTTCGGTCAAAAAGCCTGCGCTACCATGGCAGCTGACGACCCAACCTTCAACCATCCAGAGCTGGCGCAGCTTACAGGCGCAAACGGCAGCAACTGTCAGGCACCATCCACCTGTGCACGCACGTCGACTGTTGGCGCTGGCGCGCAGTACCTGACACCAGAACAGTATCAGAATGGCGGTGCATCTACGGGCTGCTGCAACGGGGCCAAGGTCAGCGATCAGCCGATCGATGCCGACCAGCTGAACGAAATCATCAACATGCTTGCCAAAGCGCTGCGAGGTGAATGATTATGGCCAGTAAGGACTACGAAGCCATTTTAGATGCGCTGCTCGCGGCAGTGCAGGCAGCAGCGAAGAATACACCAGCATCGCAGGCAGGCGACGAGATCCCTGTGGGGATTTCCAACCGCCACGTGCATCTGTCACAAAGTGATGTGGAGCGGCTTTTTGGCATCGGCTATCAGCTGACGCCGATGAAGGATCTTTCTCAGCCAGGTCAGTTTGCCTGCAAGGAAACCGTCACCCTCTGCGGCCCAAAGGGCGCCATTGAAAAAGTGCGCGTGCTGGGACCGGCTCGCAGCCAGACACAGATCGAACTTTTGGCAGGCGACGGTTTCAAACTGGGCGTGAAGGTGCCGGTGAGATTATCCGGCGACTTACAGGGCACGCCAGGCCTTACCATCGTTGGTCCGCGCGGCTCAATCCAGACAACAGAAGGGGCCATTGCGGCACAGCGGCATATTCATATGACGCCGGCTGATGCGCAGCATTTTGGCGTGCACGATGGACAGCTGGTGTGTCTCAAAGTGGAGGGGCCACGCGGCGGCATCTTCAGCAAGGTGGCCATTCGTGTGACCAATAGCTCCCAGCTTGAATGTCACTTGGACATGGAAGAAGCCAACGCCATGGGCGTTACGGCAGCGACAACTGTAAAAATTGTGAAGTAATAAAATTAACGATATATATTTTTAGGAGGAATTCAACATGACAAAGAATGAAGCACTCGGTATGATCGAAACCAAAGGTTTAGTAGGCGCTATTGAAGCAGCAGATGCCATGGTAAAGGCTGCAAACGTTACCCTCATTGGCAAAGAATTTGTTGGCGGCGGGCTTGTCACCGTTATGGTACGCGGTGATGTTGGTGCTGTAAAAGCTGCTACCGATGCTGGTGCTGCTGCTGCACAGCGCGTTGGCGAACTGCTTTCCGTACACGTGATTCCACGTCCACATGCAGAAGTGGAAGACATCCTTCCTCAGAAGTAATCAAAAACCTCTACAATGGCAGCCACCATTACAGAAAAAAGCGTCTCTTCCAATTTGGAAGAGACGCTTTTTGATTATGCCATGGCGTCGAATCGCATGAGGATGGTGGCGAGTTGGGCGCGGGTGGCGCCGCTGCGTGGGGAGAGGATGGTGTCTGAAAGGCCGGTAATGAGGCCGGTTTCGATGCCCCAAGCCATGGCGTCGCTGGCCCATGCTGAGATGGTGCCTGCATCACTGTAAGCGGAGAGGTCGGCAGTTGCCGATGGTGCGCCTTTGTAGCGGTAGAGCATGGTAATGAGCTCTTCGCGGCTGACGCTGTCGTTTGGCCGTGTGCCGTCGCTGATAGCATTGGCAATGGCCCATTTTTGCACGCCGCTGTACCAATCGCTGCCTGTGTTGTCGGTTTCTGCGCCTGCTTGACGGGCGAGCACAGCCCAGATCATGGCGCGGGTGACATTGGCTTGTGGTTCAAAAAGATTGTCACTGGTGCCAACCATGAGATGGTGGCTGTAGACGTAGTGGACAGGTTCGTGGAACCAGTCGCTGGAGAACACATCATCGAATGGCAGGGTGTTTCCGTCGATGGCAGTAAATTTGACAGCGACGGTAACGGCGCCATTTGGCATGGTGAAGGTATAGTGGCCGTTGCCTTGGGCGCGTAGTTCGAGCTTGCGGTTTTGATCGGTGACAACCGTCAGATCATCAAGGGTGTAGCCGTCGTCGGGTTTCACCGTCAGGGTGACGGTGGTGCCTTTGGCAGCGTGAGTTGGTGACATAAGCAGGCTGCCGTGGTCTGGCTTGCCGTCGACTTGCACGGGATAGAGCGGTCCGTCGCCTTGGCTTGGTGCACTGCCCGTGCTGCGGGTTATGTGCAGGGCGGTGGTTGTGCTGCTTTTGCCGCTGCCGTTGACGTCAACATTGACATCAATGGTCTGCCCAATTTCAAGGGTGATTGGTGTACTCCAATCGGTGGAGGCGACGTTCTGCCCGTCGATGGTGATGCTGTCGCCGCTTTGTCCCATGATCTGCACACTGTCGGCTTCGAGCGGCAGCGTGACGGTATGGGTGCTTTGCGTAACATCAAGGTGCTGAATGGTGTCGCCGTATTTGACGGCGAGATCGCTAAGCTGTGCCTGAGCACGGGTGAAAGTTTTGCTGGTGGTGTTGCCGCGCTTGCCGTCTATTTCCGCATAGGCGCGGATGGTGATCTGGTCGCCGTCTGCATCCAGGCTGTCAAGGGCGATAGGCCCTGTGTAACGCTGATAGCTGCCGCCGTCGCTCCAGTAGATATCGGCCTTGCCTTCGGTGCTCAGCGAAAGTTTGCTGCCATCGGCGACAGGACCCTCCATTTCTGAAAAGCGTACCGTTGGCACTGCTGTGCCGCTGGCTGGCAGAGGATTGGTAAAGCCTTTGATGCAGACATTGGTGATGTAGTAGCCGTTGTTGGTGCTGCCTGCGATATCGTACCAGGAACCGTTGGAATAGACGTAGCTTTCACCGCCGCTGCCCATGTATGTTGGCACATAGTTCGGCGATGACATCTGACACCATTCGATTGGCACAGGCATGCGATAGTTTGGATTTTCAAAGGTCACCACGATGCTGAATCGCAGGCCTTTTTCCAGGGCGATTGGCTGATCCAATTCGATGGTGTGATAACCAGCATAGGTTTCTCGGCCGCTTTGGTCAGAGAGGACACAGGTGCCGGAGGTTGGCTGATCTTCGTCAACACCGGTATAGACAGAGATGTGATAAGTGGCACCGGCATCGGTGGTGTAGAAAGAAACAGCTTCCAGCTGTTCATCGCCTTTCGCGGTGAAGATGTTGGCAGCGGTGCCGGTGGTTGGATTGGATGGGTCTGTTGCGATTGAGAACGACCAACCGGTGGTATCGTATTGATAGTTGTTGGCATAGTTGTCAGCTTCTTCGAGCAGATAGGCGTTGCCCGTGACAATGGTTTTGTCTTCGTAAGACAGCCAAAAATAACCGTCGTCGCCCCAATCACTGCCCCAGCTGTTGCGTACGAGCCAAGCACCATCATTTTCCGGGCGGTTCCCTGCGACAAAGTTTTCTTTTGAATAATTGTCATCCCAGCCGATAATGAGCACAGCGTGATCAGAGGCTTGGTTGGTGCTGTTGTAGACGGCATAGGTGTTTGGGTTATAGCTGTTGAGACCATGAGAATAATAGTTGGTGGTGACAGGACCGACGCTCATCAGCAGCTGCTTGATGATGTCGGTGGGGACATTTTTGCCGCCGCCATAAATGCCTGTCGCCATATAGTAAGCGTCTTGCAGGTGAAAATCAGCCTGGTAACGAAGGCTTTCGTCGAGCGGGGTTGGATGCTCGACTTGGAGCGGTGCTTTATCGCTCGTTACAGGGCCTTTCCAGGCAGCCAGCGTACCGACGGCACGGGCGTCGTTGCCGCCAGCCAGATAAGGCTGGGCCAGTGGTGCAAATTCGTTTTCTTCGTTACCGTGGTAGCAAAACCAGGCGGTGTGCATGGAAGACAGGGAGAGTTGTGGAAATTGGTCGCTGATGCTGCCAGACGCTGCCGAAGCAGCGGCAATGGCCCAGCAAACACCGAGATCGCCTTGGTCACTCACAGGATCCACTCTGCCATAGTCGCGCAGATCGTAACTGGCGGGCAATGCCCCGCGGCTGGTGGTAGAAGGCATGCTGCCAAGCAGGTTGGCATAGCTGTCTGCCAGGTAGGAAAAATCCTGCATGGATGGCGCAGTACCTTGTTGTCCATTTTCGAGCCATTCCAGGTAATCTGGATTGATGGCGCTTTCATCTATATAGGCGGCCACTGGACTTTCGTCCGTTGTGTTGGCAAAAGCCGAGACAGGAACGGTGCTGGCGATGAGTAATGCAGCCAAAAGGCCGCTGAACAGTCGTTTGAATTTCATGGGAAATCCCTCCCGTGGAATTGTTTTACACGCCGCAAAAGGCGCGGCACTGTGTTTATTATTTATATAATACCGGACGGACGCCGCCAACGCAATTAAATGTCGTAATCTGACCATTTTTATTTTTGCATTTAGAGATTTTTGCAATAAAAAAACCTGCCATATGCGGCAGGTTTTTGATTTTATAATTCCAGCGCAAAGAGTGCAGCGCCGAGTGCGCCGTTGAGCTGGGCTTTATCAGAAATGTGCAGTTTGACGCCGAGAATCTTTTCGATTTCAGTGACAACGCCTTTGTTTTTGGAGACGCCGCCGGTCATCATGTAATTTTCTTCACCGCCGACGCGTCGGCAGAGCGCGCAGGTTTTTGTGGCGACAGAGCGGTTGAGCCCGTGGATGATGTCGGCTGCTGTACGGTTTTCAGCAATCAGGCTGACGACTTCCGATTCAGCAAATACAGTGCACATGCTGGAGATGGTGACGTCTTCTTTCCATTCCAGCCCAAGACGGCTCATTTCATCGAGGGAGAGCTCCAGGGTGCGTGCCATGAGTTCAAGAAAACGCCCCGTACCAGCGGCGCATTTGTCGTTCATGACAAAGTTGGTGACGTTGCCGTTTTCGTCAAGGCGGATGACTTTGCTGTCCTGGCCGCCGATGTCGATGATGGTGCGCACGCTAGGATCGAGAAAATAGGCGCCTTTGGCGTGGCAGGTGATTTCAGTGATGGATTGGTCGCCAAGTTTGATGGCGGTGCGGCCATAGCCGGTGGTGACGGTGGCGGTGATATCATCGCGGTTCAGGCCAGCCTGTTTCAGTGCTTCATCAAGGGCACGGTCGGCACCTGCGGCAGCGCCGGCACCAGTTGGCAGGATGGCTTGGGCGATGATGTTGCGGTCTTTGTCAATGATGACAACGTCGGTGGAAGTGGAGCCGCTGTCAATGCCGGCGTAGAGTCCTTTTCCATTCATATTTTTAGGGGTCCCCTTTCGTAGAGTCTGTTCAGGTGCGATGCTTTCGGCGAACGCTTCGAGACGGGTCAAAAGCTGGCCGCTGGATTGGATGGTGTAGTCGCTTTCTAATTTAAGCAGCGGCAGGTCAAGCTTCTTGCGCAGCTCAGAATATTCAAAGCCGTAGTAATCGCAGAATTTGACGGTGTGATAGATGACACCGCGCAGATGTGGGTCGTTGTAAAGCTGCTTGCGGCCGGTGGTGTCGATCATGCGCATGCAAGGAATCTGTTCCAAAAGGGCACCGGCATAATCGCTCATTAAGGTGTCGAAATCGCTGATGTCATCTTCTGGCGCAGCCACAGCGCGGTTGTTGACGCAGGTGTCGTTGCGTACAGGCAGCGGCATGGTTTTTTCCATCATTTGGAACAGTTCGTCTCCGACACGGGCGCCGAGCACGCTTAGATAAGGGGCTGTTGGGCGCTTGCGTTCTACAAACGCGTCGTGGAAACGTTTGGCATCAAACTGGGTGCCCTTATAGGCGCCATAGGCTTCGGCCAGGCGCTTCAATTCGCTCAGGGCATGTTCGCGGGAACAGGTGGCTCCGGAATGCATGATGTCCAGGAGAAAAAGAAAATCCAGATTGCCATATTCGAGCAGCACATCATAGGCGCTGCGGATGGTGTCACAGCAATTGACGAGCACCAGCTCTTTAACATCGCCGTTCATGCAGGCTTCCAGCAGAGACTTGCCGAAGCCGCAGATGTTAGGATGGGCGACTTGGTCAGCCAGGTCAAAATTGTCAGGCATGTGGTTCAAAATGGCACATTGGCCGCCAAAAGCTTCCAAGAGTTCAACAGGTGTGTATTTACAGATATAAAACGTGGTGTTCATGCCTGGGCCTCCTTTTCTGCCTCAAGCATTTCTACAAAGGCTTCGATACGTGTGGCGATCTGTCCTTCGCCACCGTGGCTGTGGTCGCAGCCGTCACCATCGAGGATCAGGCACGGCAGGCCTGCTTCTTCGAAATGCTTCTTGGCCAACTGTGCGCCGCCCAGCGTGTGTTTGCAGCCCCAATGGCAGAACCAGACCACACCATCGGCATGAAGACGGTGTGCCATTTCGATGCCGCGGTTGATGCGGTAGGAGACAGGGCCGTTGAAAGCGCTGTATACCAGGCGGCGTGCCATGGCGTCGTATGGATCATTTGGATCAGCGTGAACGAGTCCTTCAAAGCTCATATCGCAGCCCACGACCTGCACCTTTGGGTTGTAGTCGGTGAGAGCACGCAGCGGTTCTACCCAAAATGGGTTGGTGTGCATCCAAAGCAGGCGGATGCCGCTGGCAGTTGGGGCTTGTTCGGCGACTCGCAGGCATTCTTCGCTGTAGCGCAGCGTTTCTTCGGTGCCGAGAAGGTTATGGAACATGAAGCCGGTGTACATTTCGCCGGTGAGCGTATCCAGGATTTGTTTATTGGCGCTTAGATCCATGAAACGCTGGAAATTATCCATGCTTTTTTGGCTGCGTGCAACGGCTGCGCGCAGATCATCCTCGCTGATCTTTGTGCCCGTTTGTTCTTCGATAAAGCGACGCATGTTGCGCAGCTGATCGGCCACATCTTTCACCGATGCTTCGGTTTGTTCATAAGGAATGTCGAGCACCAGATGCGGCACATTGAAATGTTCGGCCAAACGGCGGAAGGTGAGGGTGTTTGCATCGCAAGCAAGGGTGGTGCTGATAATAAAGCGTGGCTTTGGCATGAGTCCACGTTCAGCAGCGCCGATGAACACTTTATGGTAGGAACAGAATGTTTCCGGCAGGCCTTCACTTTCAGCATAATCGATGAAGGCTTTTTCAGCGCAGGCGCCAGAGATATAGCCGCCGAGTCCTTCGCAGCTATAAGGATGCAGCCCTGCGATTTGAATCATTTCACAAGGGGTGAAGAGGCTCACCATCACCGATTGATCGGGGTGGTCTAGCGGCGCTACCATGGCAGAGGTGGTGCCAATAGCTGCCAGGCGGGCTGCAGAATGCATCTTCCCCGGGGCGAGCTTAAACTGAACATTTTTAGCATGGTAGCCGAGGCGCAGCAAGCGGCGTGCCTTGATTGGATTGCGGTCGCAGGTATCCTGCACAGCTCGGCCAAAAGATTGGACAATTTTTGCCATAGAGGTCTCCCTTCTCATAAAAATAGAGGCCATGCCTCCATTAAATACTTCTTTGGTCAAGTATATATTCTAACATTAAATCCCGTCAATGCAAATAAAAAGATACTATCCTGGTGATTCGAGGAGCTGGCGTGTATAATGAAAACAACATCAATGATGAAGGAGGACTTCTCATGACACAGAACGAATGCCGTCGCTTTCTCATCGAAGCTTTGCTTGCCGAAGACAGTGCCCACGAGGCCATTACCATTCCTGCTCAATCTGATGACCAGCGCCGCTTGCTGCGCGCACTCATGAATGTGCGTCCAGCGGCACCGCTGCCGGATGATGTGCTGCAGGTGCAGGATGAATACCTGCGCCGGGAAATTGCTGCCAAAGGCATCACCCGTCTTGACTGTCTCGAGCCGAGGGAGCCGGGGCTGTATCTATGGCAGGGCGACATCACCACTCTTGCCGTCGATGCCATCGTTAACGCTGCCAACAGCGGCATGACAGGCTGCTACATGCCAAACCATGGCTGCATCGATAATGCCATCCACACCTTTGCTGGGATGCAGCTGCGTTTCGAATGTGACCGCATCATGAAAGCCCAAGGCCATCTCGAGCCAACCGGGCAGGCAAAGATCACATCAGCTTACAACCTGCCGTCGCGCAACATTCTGCACACCGTAGGTCCGATCGTGCACGGCAGCCTGACAGCAGCCGACGAAGACCAACTCGTCAGCTGTTACCGCAGCTGCCTCGCGTTGGCGGATGCGCATGGATTGGAAAGCGTGGCTTTCTGCTGCATTTCCACTGGAGAATTTCATTTTCCAAACGACCGCGCTGCAGAAATTGCCGTGGCCACCGTGCGAGGAACACTGGCAAGATTAACCAATGTGAAAAATGTGGTGTTCAATGTGTTCAAAGATCTGGACTACGCCATTTATGATGAATTGCTCTCGGAAGCATGAAAAATGCCGACTTACACACTTTATGGTGTGTCGGTCGGCATTTTATCATTCAGCGAGATTGTGCAGCAGTTTGTTCAGCAAAGCTGCAAGCTGAGTGCTTTCTGCGTCAGAAAGGCCCATCATAGCAGCTGCATCGGCTGGAATGTGTGCTGCTTTTTCTTTGAGACGATAGCCCTCGTCAGTCATGGTGACGATGAGATGGCGGCCATCAAGCTGGCCGCGGGTGCGGCGCAGGTAGCCTTTTTGCTCCAGGGCTTTCAGCACAGGCGTCAGCGTACCGCTGTCAAGGTAGAGAAGCCGCCCCATGACCTTGCTGTTGGTCTGGCCGAATTCCCAAAGCACCGTCATTGCAAGATATTGGGTGTAAGTCAGATTCAAAGATTCAAGCAGTGGCTTATAGGCGCGGATCAATTCTTTTGAGCAGGCATAGAGAGAAAAGCTCAGCTGGTTTTCAAGTTTGAGGGTATCTTCGGCTTCGGACATGATGGAGGACTCCTTTTTATATATTTATATATATCAAATTGTACGCCATTGAATAGGAGAATGCAACCATTTAGGGCGTTTGTTGCTCAATTTCGAGAAAAAGATCCACCGCTGTGGCCAGAATATGGTCGTTGAAATCATAGCGTTCGGTGTGCAAAGCGGGATGTTCTTCACCGCCGCCAATATAAAACATGGCGCCTGGGCAGCGTTTGGTGTACCAGCCGAAATCTTCCGAAGCACGCCATGGCGCAGGCAGTGTCAGTATCTTCAGCCCCAGCGCCTTGGCCGCGCTGCGCACTGTCGCCAGTGCAGCGTCATCGTTGCGTGTTTCGGGAAATGGGTCATGGATGGACACCTCCCAAGTGAGACCATCGCGCAGCGCTAGGCGCTGGGCTTCAGTGCGCAGCAATGTCTCCAATCGTGCCAGCTCGTCCTCACGATCGGCACGCAGTGTCAGCGCCAGCTGCCCCTCTCCCGCAGCAATACCAAAATTTTCCTGACCAATTTCAGCATGAATGACAGTGCACAGCACCAAGCCTTCAAATGTATGGCTTTCCAGCAGCGTGCGGCTGGCTTGAATCATCTCAGCCACGGCGAAAGCTGGATTTTTGCCATCTTCTGGCTGGCTGGCGTGACAGGTGGTGCCGTGAAAGGTGAACGACAGCCCGCGCGACGCACATTGCGTCAGCCCGTCACGGCAAATAAGGGCGCTTTCTGGATAGCCGCTGAGATTGTGCATCGCATATACTTGACTGATGTTCTTTTCTGTCAGCAGTGCCGCGCAGGTTTCGCCACCTGCACCAATTTCTTCAGCGTGCTGGAAAATCAGGTACACGTCATGACGCGCGCCTTGCGCATCCAATGCCAGCGCCAGCCCACAAAGCGCAGCACTGTGGCCATCATGGCCGCAGCCATGGCTGACGCCTGGGCATTGTGAATGATATGGCAAATCATTGCGTGCGTCTGTGATCGCAATGGCATCGAAATCCGCGCGAAAAGCAATTGCTGACGCGTCAGGCAGTGGACATTGATAGAACGCGTAAAACCAGGCGCCACGGTCCACCACTGCCAGGCTTGTATGTGTGCGTAGAAATGTCATCAGCGTCTGCTTTGTCCAATGTTCCTCCAGCGACAGCTCTGGATGCGCATGCAGCTGATGGCGCAGTGCAACGATCAGTTCCTGATGTTGTGTCTTCATAAACAGCCTCCTCGACAAGGCCTGAGAGTATTTGTATAAATGTCATCAACCTTGTACAATAAAAGTATAATACCAGTATAGGACGCAAACAGAAAGGAGTAAAGATCATGCTGAAACTCTTCGAAATCGGTAATGCTTACATCAAACAGAGCGACTGGAAAGACCTCGCGCTCGTTAAAGTCTGTCTTTTTTCCATGGGCATCCTCACCGCTCTGCACCTGCCACTGCGCACCCTGCCAAAGGCACGCAAATGGGCCCGCCGCATCTTCATTATCACTTATGTGCCATTGATGAAGAAATTTTTTCAAGTGGCGAAAGAACAATAAAACTAAATAGAATTAGAAAAATGCCACCTAAACGTTGCTTGTTTAGGTGGCATTTTTGTCTATAGATTTTCTTTTAAAAAACTGGAGAAAAAGTCCAGATTTTTTTGATCAGTATTTTTGTTATACAGCAGTGCAAGAATAAATTTAGGTGCATTTTTGATTTTTATTGAGCGAAAGGTTGGCGTGTGGTAATTTTTTACATGTTTAAAGGAAAGATAAAGGGAAGCGCCTAATTTTTGCTCAATTAATGAACTGGTCATTTCCATATTGGAAGAGGTGAAACGAATGTTTGGACTTCCATATTTTTTTAGTGTGGATAATAACTCGCTCTGAAAAGCTTGTTCTTCTGGTGTTGTAGTTGTAATTAGTGGGATGTTTAATAATTCTTTTAAGGAAATGTTTTTCTTTTCAGGCGGGAAAAAATCAGCTGTTGCATGCATTGCAAGGTAAGAATTACTTTTATCTAAAGGAATAATATTAATTTCTTCGGAAAATGTTCGGTTTTCATTGATAATGACAAAAACAAAAGAATCTGGATTTTTCATTAGGATTTCATCAGGCGTTTGATTATTGAGTGGGTAGCAGTAGAACGTTCCTGTGGGATACAGCTCGTAATAACGTTTAATAAGGTAGGGTAAGAAAGACGAGTTTAATGCCGATGTTGAATAGACAGTGATTGGTAAACTAATTTGTTTTTGGTGTTGCTGGGATCGTTCATGAGCAAATTTTTCTATCTCTTTAAAAGAATCAAAGGCTTGCTCAGCCAAGGCAACAATTTTTTCGCCTTCTGCAGTTAGATAGACACCATGATACATGCGTTCAATTAATTTTAGATCAAGTTCGTTTTCTAAATTTTTGATGGCAATGGAGAGTGTGGGTTGAGTAACATGCAATTTTTCTGCAGCAATGGTTAACGATTGATGCTTGCCTACTTCGCAAAGGTAATAAAGAGGTTCACTTTTCAACATAGAGGTCGCTCCTTATATAACTAATAATGGCAATATATTTGTGTTAAAACCTTATAAAAATTTTAGGCAAATAAGGTACTATTTGTCAATATAATATTAAGAAAATTTATAATATGGGATGAAGTGTAAAAACCATTAATTGGACAAATGGAATCCATAAGAGTATTTTTTATGTAAGGGCTAGCCGATATGAAACGAAAAAGATGAAAGGGGAGGATTTCAATGACAGTAGTTGCAAAATCCTCAAAAAAAAATACTCGATATTGGATTAATACTATTATCGTTTTGTTTTGCTTTTTTGGTTTTGGTTTGTTACCAGAGATGTTTGGCTTAAATTATGCTGGAATGCGTGCAATTGGTATCTTCATTGGTTTGTTATGGGGATGGATCACGATTGAGTTTGGTTGGGTATCTTTGCTAGGAATTATTGCGATGGGCACAACCGGTGCTATGAGTATCACCGATGCAATACAACAATCATTTTTGTCAACAACTTTTTTGCAATTGGTTTTCCCTATGATTTTATTGGCCTATTTAGGAAAATCTGGTTTTTCGGATTGGGTAGCATTTAAACTCTTATCACGTAATTTCTTAAAAGGTCATCCTTGGCGCATTGTAACCATGTTGTTTGTTGTGGCTTCTATTTTGTGCTTGTTAGTGACAACATTTCCAATGATATTTTTGATGTGGTCCATTTTTATGGGGATTGCTGATGTTTTGGGGTATGAGAAAAAAGATAAATTTGTTGGTTATGTGATGTGTGGGATTGTTATGATGCAAAGTATTATTGCTTCTTCAGTACCTTGGAGCTTTTATCCAATTACTTTGCAGTCATTAATGAGTGATTATCTCAATGGAATGGCATTTCCGTTTGTACCAATTTTAGCGTTAGGAATTATTGGTCAAATAGTAACCATTGTGGTCTATTTGTTGGTTGGAAAATTTATTTTACGAGTGGATGTTAGTAAGCTACAAAAATTACCAGATGATTTTTATAAAAAGGCAGAAACCATTCATTTAACAAAAGAAGGAAAATTGGGTGCTGGCTTAATGATCGTGTTTATTTTATGCATGAGCATTCCAAGTATTTTTCCAAATTTACCAATTTCGCCATTTTTGACGGAGTTAGGATTGCATGGTGTAGCAATTATGCTTTTAGGAGCATTTCTCGTATTAAGAAATAAGCAAGGAAAACCATTCTCTAGTACGGGAGAATTGGCAAATTTAGGCTTAAGTTGGGAAATAACATTTTTGGTTACATCTACACTGTCTTTGGCGGCTTTGATTAAATTACCAGAAGTTGGCATTTTAGAAAAAATAACTGCGGCATTGGTTCCTGTGGTTTCACAGCTTTCACCAACGGTGTTTATTATTGTAACCATATTGATTTTCTGGGTAGTTACTCAGTTGACACATAACTTTGTTATTGTGTTGACGCTGGTTGGTGCGTTATCTGGTGTGTGTGTAAAGTTGGGAATTAATCCGTGGTTGTTTGGTTGGATGTTTATGTGTTGCATGAACTTAGCTTATTGTACACCAGCAGCATCCTCCCCGGGTGCCATGTTCTATGGTAGTGATTGGGTAAGTAGAAAAGATGCATATGTTTGTGGTACAGTATTTTCTTTTTTCTGTTTGATAGCTTTTCTTATTTTTATGTTGCCGTTAGCAAAAGTAATGTTTGGTGCCATTTAATTAGCTAATAATTTTGAAGGAGGAATTGATAATGACTATTCGCAAAGCATTAGCAAACAAGGTGTTTATTTTAGGGGTAGATGGTCTGGATCCACGTTTTAGCAAGAAAATGTTAAGAGAAGGAAAGATGCCAAATCTGCAAAAGTACATTGATCGTGGTGCGTGCAGAGAGGATTTAGAACTCCTGGGGGGGCATCCAACTGTTACACCACCAATGTGGACAACGCTTTCCACGGGTTGCTACGCCAATGTACATGGCATTACAGCATTTAATCGCCAAGGAAGTGATTTGGATAAGACCATTACCAACTTTGACTCTAGAAATTGCACAGCAGAGCCGCTTTGGAATATTTTAGCGGAACAAGGGATTAAAACGCTGGTTATGCATTGGCCTGGGAATTCCTGGCCTCCAACCAGTACTAATGAAAACTTATATGTTTGCGATGGTTCCACACCGGGTTGTCTTGGAATGGGCATGGCTACCTTAGTCAATGAATTTATGGTGGTTGCAGATAAAAAGATTGAGTCGGTTACGTTTGCACCATCAGCAACAGCAGATTTAGATAAAGCATGTGTTATTAAGGCAGAGGACTTGCAAGATGCAGGTAGTGGCATGACAGATGGTTTAAAACAGACAAAAGAACGTGCTAATTATATTATGAGTGACACCGAAGGAATGGGTGGCGCATGTTTGGATGACCGTTTTAGTTTGGGCTTGTCACCAGTAAAAGAACCAAAAGGATGGAGTGCAACGTTACCAGAAGGTGCAAAAGAATTTACATTAATTCTTTCTAAGGGTTTGCATCGTCGTCCAGGATTAATTTTAAAGAACGAAAATGGTGTTTACGATCATGTAGCGCTTTATAAGAGTAAAAAAGATGCTGAACCGTTTGTCGTTTTGGAAAAAGGTAAAATCAAGGATCAGATTTATGATTTGGCAGTTATGGCAGATGGAGAACGGAAAGATGCCAATTATAACATGAAATTGTTGGACATTAAAGAAGATGGTTCTCATATTGAAATCTTTATTTCCCATGGTATTGATATGCACGCAGACTACATCTTCCAACCAAAAGAATTGTTCTATGAATTGACCGAAAACGTTGGTCATATTGCACCAGGTTCCGTTGTCGGGAACCATGATCCAAAGATTGTTACAGATTGTATGTTGGATTGCTGGAATGTGGCATCTCAATGGCAGAGCGATGCAATTCATTATATGATTGAAAAGAAAGGCGTCGAAGCGATTTTCTCTCATTTTCATAATGTTGATATGCAGGAACATCGTTTTATTCGTTTTATGAGTGAAGGTGATAAAGGCTATAGAGAACAATTTGGTGCTGGCCCTGTAGAAATGTATCAAAAGTTCTTAGAAGACGTCTATGTTCAGACGGATGAATATCTTGGCAAATTCTTGCATTTACTTGATGAAGGTTGGACCATTATTATCACTTCTGACCATGCTCAGGTTTGTCCTCCTCATCGCCCGCCACTTCTTGGAGATATGAGTGTTAACGTAGGTGTTATGGAAGAATTGGGCTATACCGTTCTTAAAACAGACGAAGATGGTAACAAACTTCGCGAGATGGATTGGGAAAAAACACGTGCTGTGGCTTGCCGCGAATGTAACATTTATATTAACCTCAAGGGTCGTGACCCTCATGGTATTGTTGATCCGAAGGACAAGTACGAACTGGAAGAGCAGATCATGACAGACCTTTATGGCTACAGGGATAAGAAGACAGGTAAGCGCATTGTTGCGTTGGCATTGCGAAATAAAGATGCAGTATTGCTAGGCTATGGCGGCCCAGAATGTGGCGATATTTGTTATTGGATTGCAGAAGGCTACAACATCGACCATGCGGATGGTTTGTCCACAACGTATGGGGATTGTGAAACAAGCTTATCGCCAATCTTTGTTGCTGCTGGTAAGGGCATTAAGGAAAACTATAAAACGGACCGTTATATTCGCCAGGTAGATGTGGCACCTACTATGGCTACGCTGTTGGGTGTTCGTATGCCTGCACAATGTGAAGGGGCGCCTGTTTATCAGATCTTTGATGAAGAATTCTAATTAAATATGGATTGAGAATATCTTTTGAAACAACAGCGAAGCGGTTTTAATACCTGTTTCGCTGTTGTTTATTATATAAGGAGGGAAAGGTTATGCAGAGAGTGGATAAAAAACAGTATTTATATTCCGTTATCGGTATTCTTTTGGTTTTTAGTGGGTGGTTTCTTCCTGCAAGAGAGCCGATTACTGAAGTCGGGATGCAGATAATAGGCATCTTTATTGGCTTAATTTGGTTGTGGTCAACGAGTGGGATGTTGTGGCCAAGCTTATTGGGGATTGCTGCTTTAATGATCAGCGATTACGGAACGATGACTTCTATTTTAGCGGCATCTATTGGGAATTATAATGTCATTACTTGTATATTGATGATGGCTATTTTTGGACTCATTGAACAGTACGGTGTTAATGATTATATTATTAGATATATTTTGACCCGGAAGATTATCAACGGTCGTCCGTGGATTTTTACTTTTGTATATTTATTTGCTGCGTTGATTTTAAGTACATTTTGCAGTCCGTTTGCAACGTTGTTTTTATTCTGGGCATTGACCTATAAGTTGGCTGAAGACTTGGAATATGACAAAAAAGATTCATACATAAGCTTATTATTATTTGGAATTGTCGTATGTGCCGGACTTTCTGCACCAATCTTGCCGTTCAAAGCGTGGATTCTGCAGATTGCGGGTATTTGGCAGAGCTTGAGCGGAGAGGTTCCGTTTTCTTATGGTGAACATTTATTGGTGATGGTGCCACTGGTGCTTTTAATATTGTTTATATATGTTTTATTAATGCGATTTGTTTTTAAAGCAGATGTGAGCAAGTTGGCTGGTATAAATGCGGAATATTTTAATGCGTCTCCTTTGCCATCAATGAATAGATTACAAAAGTTTTTGCTGATTTTTATTCCGGTATTTATTTTTATTTTATTTTTGCCTAGCGTTCTGCCAGCGGAATGGACAATGACGCAGGTACTTAATAAGTTGGGTATCCCGGGGTTGTCAATTTTAGCTTTTGTGTTGTTCTGCATCATTCGTTCAGATGGAAAATCTATTGTTAATTTAAAATATTTATCTGGTGAAAAGGTATCATGGGATTTACCAGTGCTATTGGCGTGCGTCATGGCGGTATCAACAGCGTTAACGGATGATGTGACTGGTGTTAAACCATTTTTATCTTCAGTTTTAAATCCTTTGCTTGGTGGCCTGTCGCCATTTACGCTCTTCGTTGCAATTGCTATTATTTGTGTATTTTTAACGAATTTGGCAAACAATGGTGTCATTGCATTATTGCTGTTATCCATTACGTATATTATGTTAGCTTCGTCTGACATAGTAAATATTGGGTATTTCGTATCTACTTTAGCATGTTTATCTCAAGTAGCCTTCTTTTTACCAGGCAGTTCTCTATATGGTGCGTTACTACATGGTAATGAATGGCTGGAAACCAGTTTCATTTATAAGATGGCAATAATAGTTGCAGTGGTGGCATTAGTTTTATTTATTGCTGTTGGTTGGCCATTAAGTTTAGTAATTTATTCATAATCAATTATTTATTAGATAAAATGAAATGGAGGCGTAAAAAATGGATGCGCAAGATTTTGAAAAGAAACATAAAGAAAATGAACGTTTGAATGAGCTAAAAGTGAGAGTAAAAAAATGTTGTTGCCGCTATTGTGGAGGAGATTTAAAATTACGACGAATTTTATATGGAAATGTAAAAGAAGGCCGTGTGGAGATTTTTTGTAATAATTGTGATCGCATTGAATATGGCGTACAAAAAGAAATTTATCATGTTGCTAAATATTTTGAAGATGAATTTCAGATGAATTTGTATCCAGAAAATGATGATTCTATTAAAACTTATCAGATGAATGTTGCAAAATTATGTGACATCATGTCATGGGGATGCAAGAACTTGGGGATCCTTGAATACGATGGTTTTAAAGTACCGATTGACATTTCAAAAAGTATTTTAGGCGAAGAAGTTGTCTTGTATGATGAGGACCTTGATGAGGATCAGATTGAAATTGAAGAAATGGATGAGGATGCCATTTTTGGGCGTAAAACGGGGGGAGAATCATGTCTGTAGTCATTAAAACAGAACACCTCAGTTGTCAATCTGGACGGCGCTTTTTGATTCATGACATTAATTGGGAAGTGCAAAAAGGTGATCATTGGATCATTTTTGGTATGAACGGTTGTGGAAAAACGACGCTATTAAGTACTGTTGCGGGATTTCGTGGTTATACTGAAGGCAATTTAGAGGTGTTTGGGGAACCTTATCGATCAGATAATATTTTTTCTCATCGTAAGAGAATCGGTTGGGTGAGCAGTTCCTTTTTTGATAAATATTTGTCGTGGGAGTCTGCACTTGACATTGTATTATCGGGAGTCTCTGGTACACTGAGCTTGAGCAAAGATATAACAGATGATGATGTTAAACGTGCAAAAAAATTATTGGAACAATTTCGCTTAAAAGATAAAATTGGTCAACCTTTTGCGTTAATGAGCAAAGGGGAGCGTCAGTGTGTATTGATTGCGCGTGCATTGATTAGCAAGCCTGAAATTCTGATTTTAGACGAACCTGGGACAGGTTTGGATATTTATGCTAGAGAATATGTTTTACAAATGGTAGAGAATTTAGCTACTACAACAGAATTGACAATTATTTATGTTACTCATTATGCCGAAGAAATATTGCCAATGTTTGATAAGACATTATTGTTACGGGATGGTTTTTTGTATAAACAAGGAAAGACGGACGAACTGTTTTGCAGTGAAATTATGAGTGACTTTTTGGGACATCAAACGATCGTAAAAAACAACAAAGATAGTATTGCGATTAATATTGATGCGCAAGGTATGTTAGAGGATTTTTCAGAAGGATTGGAGGTGTAAAATATGAAGCAAACAGTTGAGCATGTAGATCAAGAAATTTTGAATAATGCATCTATGTATTTTGAAAATAATAAAGACTTGATGGCCGCAGGGGATTTTGAAGCAGCGATGAAACTAGGCTGCTTTGATCAGGAATTTACGTATTATGGTGTTGGTTATTTGGATGAAAATGGAAAAATTGCTTATCGCATTAGCAGTCAAAGTGGAAGGTTGTATCAGTTTAAGCGAGAAAGTGCATCAAATGGTTTTTATCCGACACCTATTGTTCGGTATATGAAGCGCCGTCCTGTGCCATCAGGCCATGAAGAAGAAATAAAAAAACAGGTAAAAATAGAAACTGGAAAGAAAATACGTCAACTGTATAATGCTGAATTTTTCCAAGCGTTAAAAAAACTTAGTGACGCTGCTCCGGTAAATAGGGCATATACTCTGTTGAAAGATCTCCAGGATTCCTTAGAAGGAGAATATAATGAAGATAAACTGCAGTTATTTGAGGGCTTGATTCGCAGTGCTGTAGAGAGCAAACAGTTAACAATTTCTGCAGAAAAAGAATTTACTGATTGGTTAAAAGATATTCGCAAACAAATGGAAGATGATATTAAACCCAAAGGTGTTTATAAAAAAATATTGTCAGGATTTGCATATCTTAAAGAAGAAAAGCTAATGTTTTATTATGATGCCAAGCCTGAGGTAACGTTCAAGGAAGAGGAACGCTATCGAAATAACGGCCTTTTTCATACACCGGTATTTCAAAAAGAATATTGGTTGAAGGATATGAGTGCTTTCTTTAAAATAAAGAAAGAATTTAAAGAAACGATGGAGCAATTATTTGTTGGAGAATATTTATCCGCGTTAGAGTCTATTAAATCATATCCTTCTGTAATCGATGAAGAAACCTATAAATCTGCTTGTGCATTTGTGAGAGAAAATTGCTCGGATGAGGCCTATCGTACTATTCTGAGTTATGGTTATAGATGGAATCTGGAATAAGGGCATAAGCCATTACGATTGGTTCGTGTGACAAGAAAATTTTGCTTTGACCCGCGATGGCGGGTCTTTTTTCTTGATTTGAAAAAATCCCTGCTATCAATAGAAATTAACCAGACGATATGCTATGATAAAATGGATTGGTGTGTAGGGGAGTTGCATGCCATTATATAGGAAAGAAAGGACTGAATCCCAATGGAGGGATATCATAAGAAAGAGCGTTTTATTGTCAACGTTATTTTTTATTGCATCATCGTTGGGCTTTTATTTGTGGGCTGCAAATATTTGCTGCCGGTGTTGATGCCATTTTTGATTGCGTTGGTGGTGACATTGCTGCTCAATCCATTGATTCGCTTGGTTGGCCGCCATGAGCCGCGCCTTAGAAAACCGTTTGCGATTGTGCTGTGTGCGGCATTTTACATTGTCTGCGCCTATTTGCTGATCAATTTTGGCTGGCAGATGACACAAAAAATTGGTGATCTGATTGCGCGTATTCCGGCTCTATTCGAAATGAAGATTGCGCCGGCGTTGTGGATGATCTATGATCATATTCAAGAAGTGGCCCATTCGGTGGACCCCAGCTTATCGCAGGAAATCAATGCAATTTTTAATGATATGATGCAGAACATGCGTGTTTATATCACGGAGTATTCGATGAAAACGGTGGGGCTTCTGACCGATACTATCACTGCTTTGCCTGCTATTTTCATTGGTGTGTTGATTACGGTGATTTCGACGTTTTTCATGATCGCTGATTTTGATTTTTTGGTGCAGCAGGGTTTCAAATTGATTCCTACGACGCGCCGCGGTGCCGTGCAGACGACGGTGGTCTATGCAAAGCACATCCTTGTAAAATACATCAAATCATACTCGCTGATTTTTTCGATTACGTTTATTGAGCTGGCGGTAGGGTTTACGATTATGAAGATTCCAAACTCGATTCTCATTGGGCTCTTGGTGGCAGTGTTCGATATTCTGCCGATTTTGGGAACTGGCGGGATTCTCATTCCATGGGCCATTATTGCCGCAATTCTTGGCAACAATGGATTGGCCATTGGCATGTTGGCACTTTACATTTTTATTGTGGTGGTGCGCAACATTATTGAGCCGCGCATTGTGGGCAAGCAGATTGGCTTGCATCCATTGGTAACATTGGTAGGGATGTTTATTGGGTTGAAATTGTTCGGGGTGATCGGGCTGTTTGGCATTCCGATTACACTTTCTATTTTGGTCAATCTTGACCGCAATGATGTCATCCATTTATTCCCAAGGGATGACGGCACAGAAAAAAATAAGGTGCCGATTCTGTAACGATGCAGTATTTGAAGCGTGGACGGCTTTTACTAGCAGCCGCCTGCGCTTTTTTTATCATTAGTACATAGACAAAGGACGTGATCCGTTTATGATGATCGATCATATCTTTATTGATTTGGACAACACCATTTTGGATTTTTATGCTGCCGAAGCTGAGGTGCTTGCACCAGCTTTGGCAGCGCATGGCATTGTGCCTTCAGAAGAAACGCTGGCGCTTTATCAGAAAATCAATGTGGAGCAGTGGCACTTGCTGGAGCAAGGTGTGGTCACAATAGATGATGTTGGCGTGCGTCGTTTCGCGCTGCTGGCAGAGGCGCTTGGCTGTGTGATTGATGCGAAGGCCTTGTCGGATACGTATGAGGCGATGCTGATGGAGATATGTCATTTTATGCCCGGTGCCCAGGAGCTGCTTCACACGCTGCAGCAGCATTATCGTTTACATCTGGTGACCAATGGTATGGCAAGTGTGCAGTATGGACGCATTCATCGCGCAGGCATTGCAGGATGCTTTGAGCATTTATTTGTCTCCAGCGATCTTGGCGCGGTGAAACCAAGTCAAGCGTTTTTCGACGCTTGTTTTGCACAGATTGAAGGTTTTGATCGGTCTCGTGCAGTAATTTTGGGTGATGGTCTTGGCGCTGATATTTGTGGCGGGTTGCAGGCGGGACTGCGCACGATCTGGTATAATGCGCAGGAAGTGGTCAATGAGAGTCCGTGGCAGCCAGATGTTGAGGTTCGACATTTGGCAGATGTGCCAGCAGTGTTAATGGCGTGGGAAAATGAAACTTAACACTAAATTTATTATAATTTTAACTTGACATGTAAGGTCATATATCATATAATGACACCATCAAGAGTAAAGCTCTTGAGTCAAAACAAAGAAATCGTTATAATAACATGTAGATGTTTAATTGTTGGTTAAAATTATTTACAAAGAGAATAGGAGATTGATAATTATGGCAAAATGGGTTTGCAGCGTATGCGGTTATGTTTATGAAGGCGAAGCAGCACCAGAAAAATGCCCACAGTGCGGTGCTCCAGCAGAAAAGTTTGTAAAGCAGTCCGGCGATATGACTTGGGCAGCAGAACACGTTGTAGGCGTTGCTTCTGACGTTCCAGCTGATATCCGTGCTGACCTCGAAGCAAACTTCACTGGCGAATGCACCGAAGTAGGTATGTACCTCGCTATGGCTCGTGTTGCTCATCGTGAAGGCTATCCTGAAATCGGACTCTATTGGGAAAAGGCTGCTTGGGAAGAAGCTGAACATGCTGCTAAGTTTGCTGAACTCCTTGGCGATGTTGTTACCGACTCTACCAAGAAGAACCTTGAAATGCGCGTAGAAGCTGAAAACGGTGCTACCGCTGGTAAGACCGATCTTGCTAAGCGTGCTAAGGCTCTGAACCTGGATGCTGTTCATGACACCGTTCATGAAATGGCTCGCGACGAAGCACGTCACGGCAAAGCATTCAAGGGCCTGCTCGAAAGATATTTCGGCTAATTTAACCACTCAAAAGGCAGGAGCATGCTCCTGTCTTTTTTGCGTGTCATAAAAAATTATGGAAGGACGATGATCTATGGATCAAAAAGTAGCAGAACTTCTCAACGATCAGATCAACAAAGAATTTTTCAGCGCGTATCTCTATCTTGACATTGCCAATTATTACACGGACTTGGATCTTGATGGTTTTGCCAATTGGTACACCATCCAGGCTCAGGAAGAACGTGATCACGCATTGTTGTTCATGCAATACTTGCAGAACAACGACATTTCCGTCACTTTCGAAGCCATCGATAAACCAGCTCATGCTTATAGCAATGCTGGCGATCCGCTGGCTGTGGCTGCCGATCACGAACGTTATGTAACAGGGCTTATCAATAACATTTACGATGCTGCCTATAGTGTGAAAGACTTCCGCACCATGCAGTTCCTCGATTGGTTTGTTAAGGAACAGGGCGAAGAAGAAAAGAACGCCGACAGTCTCGTGAAAAAGTATAAACTTTATGGAGACGATCCAAAGAGCCTCTATCTGCTCAATCAGGAATTGGCTGGCCGTGTGTACAGCGCACCTTCTTTGGTGTTGTAATTTTGAATATTAAATTGAAAAATCCTGTGATCGGACGATGCGATCACAGGATTTTTTATATGTAGAGAATGCCCAGCATGACGGCAAGATAGAGCAAGACAAGCAGAAGCAGTGCGCGGTCGTGGATGAGGACTTCGACGGGGTCGCCGTCGGAGGCGCCTTCGATGGTGAGGCTGTATTTGAGGGTGATAAGAAGAACGATAGGCACTGTGAAGATGAGCAGCCGATTGTGATAGAAGGCGGTGGTCACTTGATCCATGCTCCAAAGGGCATAGAAGACATTGCCGAGTGTCAAGCACATGGTCATGTTGCGATTAAGAAAGTCGAGAGGATAGGCTTTGAGCACGCTGCGGGTATCACCATCGGTGACTTGGATCAGTTCGCCGCGCCGTTTACCCAGTGCAAGATAAAAGGACATGGCAAAGACGGCAAGATAGAGCCAGTTGGAGATGATGATTTCTGTCAACTGAGCGCCGTAGATGACTCGAATGACAAAGCCGGCGGCGAGCACGGTGATGTCGGCGATGGGCACATTTTTAATGCCAAAGCTGTAAGCCAGATTCAGTACGATGTAGAGCAGCAGAAGCAAGACTGCAGAAAGTTTGAAGACGGGTGCGATGAGCAACGCAGCCAGAACAAACAGCACAACAGCAAGAATGCTTGCATTACGCACTGGAACAGCGCCACTGGCGATGGGGCGGCGGCATTTCGTCGGATGACGGCGGTCCTTTTCGCAGTCACGAATATCGTTGATGATATAGATGGCCGAAGAAGCCGCACAGAATGCAAAAAAGCCCAGTACACCAGCGCACAGTTTGGCAGGCACAAAGAATTGGCCGCTGCAGACGAGTGCCGCAAAGACCAGCAGATTTTTCATGTAATGATGCACACGCATCAGTTTGAGATAGCGGTTCAAGAGAAAGCCCCCTTAAATTGGAAAATAAGTGATGCAGTAATCCAAGAGCGCTCGAATGCCAGGAATATTCAGCCAGAGCATCAGCGCCGTTGCAACAAGGGAACATGCAGGTAATAGCCAGTGTGCATGAAGGGCATCACCGGCTTTGTCGGTAAGTTGGAAAAGCAGGGTAAAGAACGCCCAGCCGAAATAGAGCGAATAGAGCACCAGACCGGTTTCCCAGGTTCCCCAACCGATGAGGGCAAGCAATACCACAGAGAATGCCACCCAGTAAATCGCGAAGCGGCTTAGTAGTTTGTCTCGGTTGAACCACGCTGCGACAATCGTCAGTATAAAAAGCATTACACCGACGATGTTGAGCGTTTGTACAGGATCCAATCGCCAGGACAAAATACCATCAGGCGCCACGCCTTGTGAGACGTGCGTTGCTGGGCTAACAAAACAGTCGTGAACGAAGGCAAAGTATTGTTTGAAACGGTCGGAGAGCGGCCAGGAACCACCAGTGAACTTGAATAATGATGCCAGTTTCGCAATGACAGAATAAATAACATCGAAGCGGGCGAAGGCGAGAAGCAGCACGATAAAAGAAATGCTTAAGCGGAGCATGTCTCCCAGCCAGCCTTTAAAAGAAGAACGTGGTGAGTGGGTGCTCATCCATGGCAGCAGCGCCACATTGGTTAACAATGCGCTGACAGCGCCGTAAAAGCCGAGGTGTTCTTCCTTTTGACGTGTGCAGACCAGCCCCACAGAGAGCATCAGCCAGAAATAGGCGGTGACATACTGTTCCAGCATGAGTACATTGAGCAGTGTCGTATAGGTGACGCTCAACGTGACCATAAAACAGATGCGTTTTAATGGCGTTTGTGCGACCAAACGGGTGAGCAAAAGATTGCCGGTAACCATCATGAGAATCTGTATCGTATTCAACAGCACTGCTTCGGTGGATGGAGAAAATCGGAACAACTGCGTCAGTAAATAGGGCACACCGGCGAATGGGGCCGAAAACACCGCAAACAGTGGTTGACGCAGATCGTTTTCAACAAAGGTTAGCGACAAATAAGCCATGTTGTTGAAAAGGGAATCGGTGTCAGCGGTGTAAACGATGTCGTAGCCCTCGTTACTGGCACTGTAAAATCCGTTGGAAGCATAGAACGCCATTGCGGCGAAGGCGACAAGTGCCAGTGCGATTATTGCGTAGAGCAAACGCTCGGCAACTGTTAAACCAGAAAACAGCGTCAATTTTTTTGCCAAGCGGCAAAGCTCCGACCAAAGATAGGAAATGCCAATATAGACAAATGGAAATCCAGCCAGCGCACAGCAAACAGCCAGCGCTCGCGGAAAGTCTGCGCCGCTGTCAATGGTGGTCAGCAGCGATTGTAAGGCTGGGCTTTCCGTGAACGATGCGTAGCCAAAAGCATAGCAGTGCCAACAAGCACCAGCCGCCGACAACATTGCCCAGAGCTGCCCATACCATGGCAGCAAGCGTGTAGTCTGCCAAAGCTCTGAGGTTTGTGCTGCAACTGCCAGCATCATCAAAAAAGAGAGTGTCAAAGTGATGCCGGTGACACTATATTCTGACGCGCCGCGCACTTCCACCAGAAAATATGCCAACGCAGAAAATGGAAAATACCAATTTTTTAGCAGATTGGTGCCCATGCCGCGCCATTTTGGTTGTGGCAGTTTGTGGAAAAACGAGGCATGGTTTTCAGTGTTCTTCAGTGTTTCTTGATGCACCATGAAAATCTCCTTGTCGTTACGTGTGAAATATTAAATGAAGTATAACACGTTTGTTGGTAGATGTTCTGATTTGCAGAATAATATTTGCTGAATTGTAAACACTGGCAGTATTGTCTCGTTCTAATGGCAGAAAGATGTATCAAATAGGATTCAGTTGCATAAGTGGTTTTGTTGCTTTGATAACAGCAAAAGCCTGAGATCTATCACCGATGAATGCACCAGCCTTTTGCTATCGTGGCATTATTATAGCGGGTAGTATTCCAACCCGAAAGCAAGCATGCCTTTCACGCCGGCCAGATTGACAAGGAGCAGGAGCGCTGTTACAGCGATGCATACCACAGGCAGAAGCAGCGGCTGTTTCAGGCTGTTTGCTGCTTGTTGAATGAGCATAAAGAGCAGTACGAAAAAAGCCCAACAAAAATACAACACGTAGAGGGTGAGGCCGTTTTCTTGTGTGCCCCATCCGAGAACGACAAGGAGCAGCAGTGAAAACCCGATCCAATAGATCGACAGGCGCGCGATGCGCTCTTCCCAATTCCAGGCGGCGCTGATCAAGCAAAGCGCCAACAGCAAGACGCCAAACCAGTTGATATGTTCGACAGGTTCCAGCATCCAGGCTATATGGGGCGCTGATGAAAGGGTATATTCGCCTACTGAGGCTGCAGGCGCAAGAAAACAATCATGCACAAAACCCGTGAATTGGCGCAGACGATCGCTGAAAGAAATCTCTTCACCAGTAAAGCTGCAGAGCGATTCAATTTTGGCGAGCAGGGAATAATAGATATCAAAGCGGCCCCAGGCTAAAAGCAGTGCCGCAAATCCCACCCCGCGACGGAGCATATCTTGCAGCCAGCGCTTGGGCGTTTTGCCTGGTGCATTACCGCCGATCACTGGCAGCAGTGCCAGGCTTGTCAATAGCGTGCCGCCGGCACCATAGAGCGCAAAGTTGGTGTTGCGTTGGCCGCGCAGCAGACAGACCAGCGTAAGCACCAGCCAAAAATAAGCGGTGACGTATTGCTCAATCATCAGGACATTAAGCAGTGTGCTATAGGTGGCGGTCAGCATCACCATAAAGCACACACGCGCTGTTGTTGTAAGATTGAGCAAACGTGACAGTACGAAATTGGCGACAAAGAGCAGCGTGATTTGTAAGGTATTGATGAGGATCACTTCAGAGGTGATGGAGAGCCCCAAGAATTCTCCCAGTGCGTAGGGCGCACCAACAAAAGGTGCCGCGAACACCGCAAACAGCGGCTGACGCAGATCGTTTTCAGAGAATGTCAGATAAAGCCAGCCCATATTGCGAACAAGACCGCCAGAGTCGCTTGTATAGATGAGATCATAGAAGCCGTCCGGACGGGCATCGTAGAACACGGTTGTCATGAGAAACAAGCGAGCGGCGAAAAGCAAGGTGAGCACGAACAGAAACGCATAAATACCGACTTCAAAGGGATGCAAGTCAGAAAAGACCCTGGTTTCTTGGAACAATCGTGTCAATCTTTGCCAAAAGTGCGCCAGACAGACATAGACAAATAGAAAGCTTCCCAGTGCCAGTGCCATGCTGATTGGATAAGCCTGCTCACTGCTCTTTTGCAGTGATGTACAGAAAAAATCGAAGGCGTATGTTTGCAAGCGCCAACAGATCCCTATGGCTGAAAGAACCACGAACACATTCAGCCACCATGGCAGCCAGCGCACTGCCGACCATAGATCGCTTACCTGGCTTGCTACAAGTATCATGGCGATGAAAGCCAGCGCCATGCTTGGTATCGTCAGGTTGGCTTTACAGAAATCGTTGCCCCACTGCACCTCCGGATAGAAAAACGCCAACGCTGTCAGTGGGAAATACCAATTTTGCTTTAAATGATGCAAACATTCAACAGGCCGAGTGTTCGGTAAAAATGTATTGATCAATAATTCTGATATTTTGTTCAAGCTGCATGCCCCCTTTTTGCAACGAGTCATGGCTTCATTATAGCATAGGTGGGCGGGATGTCACCTTATTTAACGTAATAATAGCGTTTATTATTACCACATACGGTGGTATACTTTAGACAACCCATGATGAAAGGAGAAGCACTATGAAACCACTTGTACTCTATTACGCAAAATGCTCCACATGTAAGAAAGCACTGAAATGGCTTGAAGATAATGGCATTGACTGTGATCTGCGTCCTATTGTTGACGAACGGCCAAGCAAAGAAGAACTTGCTGCCTGGTATGCAGCAAGTGGTCTGCCGCTCAAGCGTTTCTTTAACACCAGCGGCAACCTGTATAAGCAATTGCATCTTAAAGATAAGCTGCCTGAAATGAGCGAGGACGAACAGCTGGAATTGCTGGCCAGCGACGGGATGCTCGTCAAACGTCCGCTTTTGATCAGCGACGTCGTGATCTGCCCAGGTTTTAAGGAAGCAGAATGGGAAAAATTGAAATAAAATGAAGAAACGGCTGTCTATGGAGCAGCCGTTATTTTATATATGCTGTGAGGTGGCCGGATTGAAAGGCTGTCTGTGCTATTGGTTCGTTATTTTACTGCTTTGGCAGAAAATGCTCCATTGGGCGTGCAACAAATGTGACGATATAAAATTTTTTCATAAATTGGCGTGCCAGGACACCTCTACGTAGCGTAGGTTGCTGTTGAGGCGGTGGCATGGTAGCCTAATGTTGAAAGGAGAATGCACCATGAATCATTACATCACCGGAGCTGCCATTCGCACCCTGCGTGAACAGCAGCATTTAACACAGGCACAGTTGGCCGAGGTTCTCAGCGTCAGTGATAAAACCATTTCAAAATGGGAAACCGGAAGTTCCTGTAGTTAAAGAAATGCATGACAACCCACGTTGCTTTTGCTTAGATGATAAGAAAAACGATCATTTTTTTGATAGATAAAATTAGAGAAGGAGAAGTGTATATGAATCACTATGTTGCAGGAGACACCATTAAGATATTACGGGAACGTCAGCATTTGACACAATCTCAATTGGCGGAAATGTTATATGTGAGCGACAAAACAATTTCAAAATGGGAAACAAATCGAGGCTTGCCAAGTCTTTCGTTGTTAGAGCCGTTGGCCAAAGCATTGAAGGTTTCTATGGTGGAATTGTTGGCTGGGGAGCAGATTATAAATACGAATCGAGCAGGTAATATGTTAAAAACCTCTCTTTATGTTTGTCCAGTATGTGGCAACGTGTTACAGGCGACAGGTGAGACGGTCGTATCCTGTTGTGGTGTGACGCTTCCTCCACTTGAAATAGAGGAAGTGGATGATGCACATACAGCACAAATTGAAGAGATTGAGTATGAATATTACGTTTCTCTTGACCATCCGATGACAAAAGACCACTATATTACCTTTATAGCTTACGTGACAGGCAGCCGCTTTGAGATGGTTAAGCTTTATCCGGAAGGGAACGCTGAAGCTCGCTTTTTCCGTCGGGGTCACGGTTGGCTGTACTGGTACTGCAATCACCATGGTTTATGTAGAAAACGGGTATAAATGGGATAATGGTATAATTTATGAGATATGAAATATTCTCCAGCCGTAGGCTGGAAAAATATGAAGGGATATGCTCTATACATGTGAGCATATCCCTTCATATTTTATTTCAGGGAGAGTTATTTATCTCTCTCCCGTTGCTGTGGGGCCTTGTGGATCTTTACGCTGACATACATGCCATGGATCTCGTCCGTGCTGTATTCATCCTTTTCCACTCTTTTTGCTGTGCCAGCGGAATCCTAGTTCTTTCAAATGTTCTTTATGCAGCTTGGTGTCTCCGGTGATCCACACGAAACAGCCGATGATCTCAATCTCGATGTCATCCAGTTTCAAGAGATCGGCGATTAACAACTGAATTTCCTGCGACGTTTCCTGCGTTTCTTTCTCATACGTTTCGCCATCTTTGTTGACATGAATATTCTTCATCCGTGCGAACAACGTTTCATATTCCGCTTTCAAGATCTTCACCTCTTCGGCACTACCGCCAACATCTGGATGCAGTTTCAAACAAAGACGGTGATAAGCTTTCTTTAATTTTTCCAGTGTGCGGATATTGTCGTTTAAATATTTTATGATCACTGCATCCTATTCATCAAAGCTGAAATATTCTCGTATAGTGTTCAATTAAAGCCTCTGGTAAATCTGTAAAGCCTCCATTATCTAACGGCGCACCACAGATGAAAAACGTACCTGCGATGAAATCCATCAATATACCGCGGTTATCAAAGAGTGGGCGATTCCTCGGCAAGCCCATCACCTTCCCGGTATTGTTCCATACAAGCGCTACCTCGTTCCACCAGGGAGAGATAGCGTTGATGTAACCATCTACTACCATTTGCATTGCCGTGATTTTGTTATCAATTTCCTACATCTGTGGTTGTTTTCTTGGTTCTACGACTAATACTTTCATTGTTGATGCATCCTTTCTCAAATTGAAAATCGTTTTTGTGAAGTCTTTCGCTTTTTGTGGGTTTGAGGTCGTGAATGCACAAGCGCTAAGGTTTCATCAAGGGATAAGGAACGAGACGCCGTAGGGCAGCCCTTGTGGGTTCTTAGCGGTTGTGCTGAACTAAGGCCAAGTAACCATAAAGAGGAAGACTTGAAAATGAGTGAGCAAAGAGAGAGGGGAAGCAACACCAACAAGATAGCGGATACGAAAAAAGCAGGTGCCCCACCGGACACTTGCAGATATTTTGTAAATATTAAAACGTATGGAATTGGAGCTATAAGCTAAGCTTTTTACGCAGAGAAAACATTCAAGCAAGAATAAACTTGTGATTATCGAGGCTAGGAGTAAAGTCGTCAGTTTATTTGCAATCAAACGCTGCACATTTCTTGGTTTCTGTTTTGTAAAGGTATTAACGTTAGAGCACGCAAGACAAGCCTAACGAAAAATTTACACTCGTAAAATATGTGGATAATTTACGCATGAATGGATAAATTCGAATAAAATGCATGAAATGGAGTATATTTATTAGTGTGTATTATGGTATGAAAGGATATCATCAAAAGAGAGTGAGGTCTGGTTGACTTTTTTGTCCTCATTTCTATAGGATGACCATGGATTAATCGCATTAGCTATAGTAGTTTTTTGCTACTATAAATTAACTTTATGGTAGTCTGAGAGGATTAATAGTTCACATAAAATTCTTGGTATTCTTAACACAAGAAATATTAAGAAAGAAGGGAGTTATATGGAGCCCAAAAAGGATAAATGGCTAAACTTCCGCATGAGCGAAGAAGAAGAAAAAACAGAAGAAATGCGTTTGCGGAAACGTGTTTGCCGTTGTCGATGCAGTTATTGTGGAGGAACCTTAGAGTTACGTAAACTAACCTATAGTAGTTATGAAGTCTCCAAGTTGGAAATTTACTGTGATCACTGTAAACGTATTGAATATGGTGTTGAACCAGAGATTTACGATGTAGCTGAGTATTTTGTCGACGAACTGGGTTTTGATTACTATAAAGACCTTGATAACAATATTCGTAAACGTGAAATGAATATCGCAAAAGTCAGCGAGATCATTGACTGGGGATGTAAAAATCTTGGCATTTTAACAGAAGATGGTTTTGCTACGCCAGTGAACTTGAATACTGCATTGTTAGGAGAAGCCCTGTTAATTGAAGATAAACAGTTAGAACAGGGGTGAGAACGATGGAAGAAGTTGTTAGATTAAATGATTTAACATGTTTAGCCGGTAATCATGCATTACTCAGTAACATTGATTGGTCTGTCAAGAAGGGTGAGCATTGGGTTGTTTTTGGTTTGAACGGTTCAGGGAAAACAACACTGCTTAGCATCATTGCGGGTTTTCGCGGATATACGTCGGGATCAGTAAATGTATTTGGTTCACCATACACAGAAGAAAATATACTCGAGAAGAGAAAACGTGTAGGTTGGATCAGTAGTTCCTTTTTTGATACCTACTATCAACGTGAAGCTGTATTGAATATAGTGTTGTCTGGTATTAGCGGAAAGCTAGGTATGAATAGATGGGACGTTACTAATGATGACATCAAACGTGCGAAGAGCTTACTGATCGAATTAGGCCTAAAGGACAAAATGCATCGAACGTTCGATCTTTTGTCAAAAGGCGAACGGCAAAATGTGCTCATTGCTCGAGCATTGATTAGCGCTCCAGAGCTTTTAATTCTGGATGAACCAGGAACAGGGCTGGATGTATTTGCTAGAGAATACATGTTGGCGACAGTAAGGGCTTTGGCAGCCAACAAAGAACGCACCATAATCTATGTAACGCATTACACAGAAGAGATTCTGGATATATTTGATAAATGCCTGTTGTTGAGGAATGGAAAGATTTATGCAACAGGGCCATCTGAGGAGTTGTTTACAGATGCGTCGATGAGTACCTTCCTGAATTATCCAGCAAGAGTTGTACAAGCAGCAGATCATTTCTATGTTGATGTCGATGTGGAGTCTGGTATTGAAGAATTGCTGTAAGGAGATGACAAATATGCACAAATACTTTGGAGAAATTTTAGCAGATAAGCGTGTAATCATTACTGGCGCAAACCGTGGCCTTGGGCTTCTCATAGCGAGACGTTTTTTAGAAACAGGTGCAAAGGTTGCTATTTGCTGCGCGCCGCAAGAAGAATATGCGGAAGCTGTTGAGAAACTACAAGCTTTAGATACATCATATTCTGTTAAAGGTTTTAATCCTAATTTGACGGATGAAGAAGCACTGAATGCAATGATCGCTGATATTGAAGAAGATTGGGGCGGTATTGATATTTTAATCAACAATGCAGGTCTATATCCTGCAAAGGAATTTGATGAATATCCAAAAGAACTTTTCAAGACTGTTTTTGATGTTAATGTAACGGGCATCTTTGTTACCAGCCAATGCGTTGCGAGAGCTATCGCTAAACAAGGTGGTGGAGCAATCATCAACACAAGTTCAATGGCTGGAATCGATGGTGCAATGCGTAATATTGGTTATACTGCTTCAAAATTTGCTGTAGAAGGATTAACGCTCGGGATGGCACGTGAACTTGGTCCTAAGAACATTCGCGTTAACGCTGTAGCACCGACAGGCATTAAAACAGTAGATTTTGATGGCAATGAAGTGATGCAGAAAATGCCAAATATGACAGACGAGATGATGGAACAAATGGCTAAAGCAGCTAAAATTGCCGCAAATTATGCACCAATGGGACGTTTTATGGTTCATCCTGATGAATTAATTAACGCGTTTATCTTTTTAGCAAGTGACGCCGCAAGTTTCATTAGTGGGCAGACAATTGCAGTGAGTGGTGCATGTATTTGGCCAGCAGCTTCCCCTGCATCATTAGCAAGCTATTAATATGGGGATGTGATTGAAATGGCTGATATGATAGCAGCTGAACATGACTTACTGACACAGGATCTAGATCATGATGCTATAGCAGCAGTGCAGTCAAAGGAATTACTCAGAGCAGGCTTTATGGAGGAAGAATTTGCTTGCTACGGTACAGCTTTTGTTGAAAATGGTGAGATTAAATACTACATCAGTTCAACTGAGCGTTCTATGAATCGTTTTGTAGCGCGTTGCATCATGAGAAATATCTATCCAACTCCGCCAAAGTATTATGTGATGCGATGTAATGTATCTGCTGGATTGCGAGACGATATTCGCCAGCAGTTCAAATTGGATACAGCGTATGCTTTGAAAAGAAACTACACACTATTGTATTTTCAGGCTATGGAAAAGCTGTCGTCTTATCCAGTAGATAATGAAGCAATGCCTATACTCCAAGAGATGAAGGATGAGATTGAGAATACTTTTGATAAGATTGCACTAGAGATTTTTAGAGGTGTGGTTTTAGAAGCCTTGACGATGAAGCACCTGACTCAAGAAGGATATAGCTATTGGCAAACATGGATTGACGATGAATATCGGAAGATGGAAGAAGATATTCTTGAATACAACTATTATAAGAGAACCTATTCTGGATTTGCCTATAAACAGAATGATCAGATTCATTTTGTAAGGAATGCTTTTGAAACAAAAACGATTGAACGACGCAATACATTAATAGCAGAAGGTAAATTGGTAACACCAATCCTTCGAAAAGATTATTATGCTGCAACGTATGGGGAATTGGATTACGGACGTGATGATTTTAGAAACATTATGATTCAATATTATAATCCTGGATTCTTCGAATATCTAGATGCCTTGTATGCACTCCCTTCTGTTGTTCCACACAATGAATATCAGAAGTGGATGGATAAACTAAATGAAAGCGGGACAGAGAAAGAAATTAATGCATTGAAATATCATAGGAGTTTGTGGAATGTAAAATAAAATGACTTTAGTAAAGGGAGGCGTTTGATGATGTCTGAAGCAAAGAAAGTTAAGAAAGACAAAACTTACCTTCATTTTATAGTTATGATTGCCATTATGGTATTGTTTAGATTTATTCCTGGTCCTGGTGGCGTTGCAGCATATGGTATGGCGGTTCTTGGTATTTTTATTGGTTTGATTTATGGATGGACTTTTATTAATCTGTTAATTCCAAGCTTAACAGGTGCTGTCTTTCTGGCGACAACGGGTTATGGTACTGTTCAGGACGTAATGATTGCTATGTTTAGCAATTCGACAGTATTGATGATGCTTATTGGTATCCTTGCGTTCTTAGCCATTCAGCAAAGTGGTGCAGGTGACTGGGCGGTAGCAAAACTGTTAAATAGCAAACTGGCGAAGAAAAGCCCTGTTATGATTATGGAGATTTTCTTCCTGATCTTTATTCTTGGAAACTTGTGTGGCATTGTTTGGTTCCTTTATTTCTCATTAATGCCCCTGATGAGCAATATGCTCATGAAGTGCGGTTATGAAAAAGGTGACAAGTTCAACTTCTTCTTCCTGGCAGGTTCTCTGATGGCTGGCCAAATGGGGATGAGTATTTTCCCATTCATGGGCTGGAGCCTTATGACAGCCGGAACAATGATGCAGTTGACACAAACGCAAATTCCGTATGGTCCTTATATGTTGCTGATGATTCTGATCATCGTTGTGATGATGGTCACTTACCCATTATTGATGAAACTTTGCGGATGCTCTTTTGAAAAACTCGCAGATGTCAATGTTGAAGAAGCTTTTCCTAACGTTAAAGGTGACGCAAAGTTAACGCAGAGACAGAGTTGGGCTATTTGGTCAGTCGTAGCATTTATCGTCATTATGGTGATCCTGAGCATTCTTGCCAGCAGCGTGCCTATTCTCAATACTATCAATACTCAAATTGGTGTTTTAGGCTTAATGGTTATTCTTTGGTTGTTTGTTATTCTCTTTAAAACAAGTGATGGTAAACCTTTGCTCGATATGAGAGATGCTGCAGCATCCTTCCAATGGGACATGCTGATGTTGATTGCTGTTGCTCTGTTAATTTCTAGTGTACTGACAAGCGAAGAAACAGGTATTAGTGCATGGCTCTCCGGTATCCTTATTCCGCTTTTTACAGGTAAGAGTCAATTCCTCTTCTTATTCATTTTGGCATTAATTACGATTGTTTTGACGAATGTTGCTAACAATATTGCCATTTGCTTCATTATGATTAATATTGTTGCAGCTATGTATACCAATGGATTCCTAGTAAACATTACTGCTGCAGCAATTATTATTGCACTTTCAAGCGTATTTGCTGCTTTCTTAACACCAGCTGCATCGTTACCAGGTGCATTGTTACATGCCGACAAGATTTTGAAGCCATCTACAATGTATAAATGGACATGGCCATTGATGCTTTATGGCTCATTGCTTTTGATGGTTGTATTGATTCCATATATTCTTATTGCAGGTTAATGAGTGTTGTTATTATGGCAGTAATTTCTACAGCCAAAAAAATATTTAAGCTTTATTTGATGTAAAGGAGATGTCAAATCATGGAAAGAAAGGCAAGTACAAATAAAATCATGGTTCTTGGTGTTGACGGTTTGGATCCACGCCTTACACGCAAGTATGTTGATGAAGGGAAAATGCCAAACTTTAAAAAACTGATCGAACGTGGTTGCCAGCGTCACGACTTGGTGATGCTTGGTTCACAGCCGACGGTTACGCCACCACAATGGACGACCTTAGCAACAGGTTGTAACCCATGTGTACATGGAATTACGCAGTTTAGTCGTACCGTTCCTGGTAAAATCAATCAGTCCTCTTACAACGTAGACTCTCGCTTGGTAAAAGCAGAACCAATGTGGAATTGCTTTGTTGAAGCTGGTATTAAAACCCTAGTATTCCATTGGCCAGGTGGTGCTTGGCCTCCAACCAGCGATAGCGAAAATCTTTTTGTCATCGATGGTTCTGCACCAGGTTCTGTAGGTTCTGCTGCTATGCAGGTCGATACTGAACTCTTTGTAGGTGCAAGTGAAACGAAGTTTGAAGCACCAACGTTTCTTGCTAAAAAAGTAACAGATGCGGTTGCGCCATGCGTTATTACCAAACTGCCAGAAGAAACGCTCCAGGCTACTGATACGGCTGTCGGCATGAAGATGATGCTGGATCTTTATAATGATGAAGACAAGCAAAAAGCGATCGAGGCGGCTGGTATTGACACAATCAACATCGTTATGAATGATAGTGAAGGTTTTGGTACTCGTGCAGGTGACTTTGATCAGAGCCTTAACAATGCCGTTTCTCCAATAAAACCTGCTCATGGGTGGGCTGCTGCTCCAGAAGACGCCAAAGAGTTTACTATTCTGCTTTGCGGAGGCTTGATTCGACGTCTTGGCTTGATTATCAAGAACAAAGATGGTATCTATGATACCGTTCAGGTTTACAAAAATAAGAAAGAAACCGTGCCTCTCGCAGTTCTTCATGTCGGCAAGATGGTTTACAATATTCTTGATGATGTTATCTTTGAAGAAAAGACCTATCGTGCAACACGTCATTATAAACTCATGGGCCTGGCCGAAGATGGTAGCGAATTAAAACTTTATCTGTCTGCCGCAATGGATATCAACTATGATGGCGTCCTCCATCCAAAACGCCTCCTGACAGAAATCTTTGAAAACGTAGGCCCATTCCCTCCACAGTCCCAGATTTATACTCAGGATATTGACACGCAACAGGCAATGATCGAAGTTTGGGATAATGTTGTTGATTGGTATATTAAGACGATCGATTACATGATCGAAAGTGAAGGGATTGAAGCCATCTTTAGCCATTTGCATTCTGTTGACTTTGTTGAACACACTTTCATTCGTCATATGCATAACATTGGGTTTAACCAGCATGATGAATCTGTTTATGCGAGCTGGATGTTGAGACTGTATCAGCAGTGCGACCGTTATATTGGTGCGTTGCTCCGTTATCTGGATGAAGGTTGGACCATCATGATTACGTCTGACCACGCTCAGGTCGCTCCATATCATATCCCACCGGCTATTGGTGATATGTGCGGTGTCAATGTAGGCCTGATGGAAGAACTTGGCTACACTGTTCTCCAGCGTGACGAAAACGGCAATAAAATCCGTAAGATCGACTGGTCCAAGACCAGAGCTATTCAGTCCATGGGTAATGATATCTTTATTAATCTAAAAGGCAGAGAAGCACATGGTATTGTAGATCCAGAAGACAAATATGAGCTTGAAGAACAGATTATTACTGACCTGTATAACTACAAGCATCCAGATACCGGTAAGCGCGTCATTGCAATGGCATTGCGTAACAAAGATGCTATCCTCCTTGGTTATGGCGGACCAACCGCTGGCGATATCTGCATTTGGGTTGCAGAAGGTTATAACTATGATCACACGGATAGTTTGTCCACGACCTACGGTGCTGGAGATACCTCATCGTCTCCAATCTTTATTGCTGCAGGTCCTGGCATTAAAGAAGGCGAAGAAACCGATCGCTGGATTCGTCAGGTTGATCTTGCACCTACTTGCTGTGTTCTTGCTGGCGTTCGTCTACCTGCACAGTGTGAGGGTGCACCAATCTATCAGATTCTTACCGAACCATTTTAATAGTATGAGCCTAGTAATTAATATAGAGGTTTCCATTATTGCATAACAGATAAACAGAGGCACTGCTTTTTTGATATGCATCCCTCTCAAAAGAACAGTGATCATTGGTTGCTGATTTTGTGAGGGATTATCAAAAAGCAGTGCTTTCTTTTACAAGGGTAAGAATACTTTATCTTATTTAAAACTTGCAATGCTTCAAGTTAATGACCTAGAATTTGAATTTATCCAATTTGCAGGAGGAGATGTAAATTCTCACAAGGATTTTTACGATCAATATGAGCCAGGTCTTCAGCATATTTGCGTTATAGTAGATGAATATGATAGAGCCATCAAACGCATGGAGTCACTAGGAGCGACAACTTTGATCGAAGGAGAAAGTGATGATGTTGGACGATATAGATATATATATCTATGGCAAGAAAATGGTTTGACCATTGAACTATATGATGAGAAGCTCTCTCAATTTAAAGTAATGTAACATGACGTCCATTTTACAGAGATTTTAGGGAGATGAAATAATATGACTAAGAAAATTGACGAAAGAATGCCTCAGAACAGCGGTAGTGGATCTGGCTTGAAATCGTATTATGCGATTAAGTCACCGTGGGAAAAGATGTATTGTTATCGAGATGCGATGCATTATGCAGCTCGGTTTGAATCAGTGCTTAGTGCAGCTTGCTTGCAAGCGTTACGTATTATCATTCCGGATTATAGAGATCGCGCGCAGCTAATGTGTGAAGAAGCGTATGGGAGATTAGTAAAAACCTATGGGATGTATAGCAAGTATAGTGATGATTTACTGAATATTCACCCATTTATGTGTGGTCAATTCGTTGGTGGCTTGATTGGCGATCAAGGCGATGACGCGTTGTTGATGTGTGGTCGTTGTCAGGACTTTGGTACTTATCGAGCAGAAAAAGAATTGGATGTATGTGATTGGGATATTGTCGGATCTGAGCTTTGCAGAGCAACAACTATGTCCTTACAAGGCTCTGCAGATGCTTCGGCAGCAACTAGATATCCAGGACCAACAATCGAATATTGCATGGTAGAAGCAAAAGGATGCGGTGATCGACATTGCCGTATTGTTGCAGAAAACCGTGATAAATATCCGATGCCTGAACATGAGTTGTGGGAAAGCTTTGGACCAATTGCTACTGCAGAACAGATTAAATATACCGAAGAAGAAGACTGCGTGAAAGAATCCATGGTATTCCGTGAAGAATGCAATTACACCTTTACCAATGGGACGAACCAGGAACTGGATTCCTCAAGTGCAAATATGGTAAAACGCACAACTGCAGCTGCTACATACATCTTGCCTGCTATTGATGAAGCTGTGCGGAGAGAAATTGTTACGAGAGAGATGGCAGATCATATTTTACGTTGCGTCTGTGAGGCTGCGGGAAAAGCGATGTTTGGTGAACGATATGCTATTCAAGCGGCTCGCGAGTGGCTGGGCGTTTCCCAAGAAATTGGTGAAGATGGACGTCTTGCTGGTGGTCTTATTGAAATGCAACTGCAGTCTCTAATGTGTGACTATACAGTGGAAGCTTTTAACGAAAATGAGTGTATTTATCAGATTGATCGCGCCGGCTTTTCAATTGGTGGCTGTCAAGAAATGCTAAAGGCCCATATCGATTTTTGGTATGGTATGGTGAAAACCATGGTCAATGCACAGTGGTCTTTATGGGAAGAAGATTCTACAGATGATTTTGTGCGTATTAAGATTGCTAAGAAAATTGATAAATTCTGTTAAGGGGAGGGAACAATATGTATAAAAATGTGTATAAATATGATGATATGAAACGTTCTGAACACATGGCGGTGCGTCAAAGTGTAGGATGGTATTTCTGGACCCATCAATTATTAGAAATAACTGGAACTGATGCTGCAAAATTCTTGGATTATATTTATCCTAATAACATTGCAACACTTAAAGTTGGCAAAGATCGTTATACAACAATGTTGAATGATGATGGAGAAATTGTTGATGATGTCATCGTAATGAGATTAGAAGAAAATAAATTTTGGATCTCTACGCTTTTTTTAAGACAAACTTTTACCTGGTTGGAAAGTCATAAAGTGGGATACGATGTACAATTTAATAATGTGACGGATGAATGGAATATGTTCGCTGTTCAAGGCCCAAAATCTAAGAATATGGTTGCGTCTCTGACGGCTATGCCAATCGATGAGTTGAAATATTTTAGCTTTATGAAAAATATGATTAAAGATAAAGAAGTATTCGTCAATCGAGGAGGGTTCACAGGAGAAAAATGGGGCTTTGAAATTTACTGCCATAGTGCGGATACGGAGGTGGTAGAATCAGTATTACGTTCGACAGCTCAGGAGTATGGCGGACGACAGGTTACAGATTTCCAGATTATGGCGTGGACGTTACCCACAGAAAGTGGTTTTTATTATATGAGGGATCTTGCTCACACAAATCCTTTTGAAGTTGGATTAGAGACGAACATTAACTGGGACAAGAGTTTTATTGGAAAAGATGCGTTATTAAAGGTCAAGGAAATTGGTCCAGAAAGAGAAATGGTTGGATTCGAAGTGCCAGAAGCGGATGTATATATCCGCTCGCGACATCTTGGTGGACCTGGTGAACCTGTCTTTATTGATGGAGAGGAAATAGGTTGGGTTGTTAAATTCGTTTATTCCTATGTAAAAGATGTCAACAATGGATACATTTTAGCACAAAAAGGAGTACTCAAAATGGGGGACAAACTAAAGATTCATGGTTATGATGCAATCATAACGGATAAGAAGTGGATATAAAAACATAAATGGAGTGAATGGGTGATACTTTTTAGATTAATAATATAGTATCGCTTATCGCTCCTATTTTATTGAAATAGATTTGCGACGTTTATATTAGTGGTTTATCAAATATGTAGAAGAGAGTAAAATAAATATGATGACTTATTTATAGAAAATCAAATAGCATAAGGGGTGGGTCTATGCGCACAGAACAATGTTATTGTGTTATTGAAGCGGTAAAAACAAAAAGCTTTACAAAAGCTGCAGAAAATCTATATCTAAAACAACCTAGTCTGCGTGCGAATATTGATAAATTGGAAGCGGAACTAGGACAGCCTTTATTTAATAGATCAAAGAAAGGTGTGTCATTAACTGCATTCGGAGAATGGTGCTATCCGCATATTGTAGAGATCGTACAAAGTTATGAGGCGATGAAAAATAAGATTGTACTTGATGATGATAATGAAGAAGCGTTATTAGTAGGTGCAACACGTATTTTTGAATCAATATTGGGAAAAAGTTACAACCTTTATGAAATAGCTAATCAAGGGAACAAATGTGTCTTTTTTAGCGCAGTTCTTAATGAAGAGATCGTCAAGCGTGTGATCGATAAAAATTTAGATGTAGGTCTCCTTTCGCATTTTCGTATTTTAAATGAAGCAGATAAATGGTACTGTACGCAGGTAGGACGATCGTTTGAATCGTTTTATTTGTGTGACCTTCGCGTCGTAGCATTGATGAGAAAAGATCATCCTCTGGCACGATGTGAGCAATTGGATATACATAAAATAAAAAGATATTTACTGTGCTTTTTCAACTATTCAGGAACATATGTGCTGGATGTCATTAACCATGAATTAGTAGATGAATGCAATCGACTGCATGTATCAAGAGTTACAGACTGGCAATTATTGATGAAATATTTGCTGGAAGAAAATGCTATTTCGTTCACATTGGAGAATGTAGCAAGTACTTATCCTGACTCCTTAGCTTGCGTACCGATGGATGATAGGTTTGTACAGACAGCAATTGCAATTTGTCCCAAAGGGCAAGCAACAGAAAGGGTTTTAAGCTATATAAATATCGTCAAAACTTTAATGAAAAATTAAGAGTAAAATTGTTGGCTGCAGAACAATGTATATTGCGTTCGGTTAGTCTGGTTTAATAAACCTTTATTAAGGAGGTATGACTTGTGAAGGCAGAAATTTATATTAGAAAATATTTGACTTTTTTTGAATTTCGGAAATAATCAAAATAACTATAACAAATGGGCATGCCTCATACTGAAAGAAATTTTTTAATCAACAAAGGGACGCATGCTCGTGTTTCATCTGGAATTTTATGAAGCAAAGATTTTTGTAAACTAAACGAGCAGTGGCGCATGACTATTAGAACATGGATTTTTTCTTGGACTTGAAGAGGTTTTATTGTAGCCAAAGGTCATGTATTTTAAGTAGTATTTAGAAGAAATTATATAAGTTATTGGGTTATAGCGATTTCGGATAAACCTTAGAAAGGGAAAATGTATGTCACAATTTAGTAGATAATTTGCTTCGTATATAGATTATTACTATAAAGGCATGTTTTACGAGCTTCTTGAGGATAGAATTGTTTGTGAAGCCATTGGAAAATCTTTAGGGGATAGAAATTTAGTATGGTCAGGAAGCGAGCCGGGCTTTGATTATAAAATTGTAGATGTTTTTTTCGAAGATAACGGCAATGCTTCTCTTTGCTTTTCTGTAGCTATTCAATGCTTCTTATTTTATGATATTCATTATGAAGATCCTCAATGGGGGTTGCGTAATATCTCTGTTGATGGCCATGAATGCTGGTACAAAGTTTTTCTTACCAGCAGTTTGGACGAAAAATTGTATAATTTGCACATATATTGTATAGAAGAGTATTCGGAAAGTGCTTATCTGTTAGAACAAGATACAGACGATATCATACCTTATATTGGTGAGAAAGATCTGGATAGAATAGCAGAAATTTTTTTGATGAAACACTGCCCAAATGCGTTAATGGAGCCAATGGCTCTTCCCATCGAAGACATTGCCTATGATATGGGATTGTATATCAATTATGTTGAAATGCCTGCTGACAATTTTGGCCAATTATTTTTTGCCGGGGATGGAAATGATATATTTCGAGGAATGCTTATTTTAAATCAGCGATATATTGAAGAACGGCCAGAAGGTACTAAGAATTTTACCATTGCTCATGAATGCATCTAGCGATGCTGTCGAGGTGTGGCTCTATCGTTCTGATACAGGTGAGAAGACATTGCTCGACAGCAGCCCGGCCGAAGATGGCTTTGGCGCAACCATGCAGGTAGCGCTGGGAGATCGTGTGGCCGTGTGGTCTAGGACCGAGAACCTGGAGACATTGGACGATCCGGATAATGAGTGGGGCGAAACAGTCCGCTACGGCGATGTGTTCTGCTATGACCTGAAAAGCGAAAAAATCAGCAACCTGTCCCAGGGGTACAACCTTCTTGGACCGGTTATTGCGGGCGACTATTTGATCATGACGGAACTCATTCAGGATATGACCATCGGTCCAGAAGAACTCTGGGTATACGATTTGGCGCAGGACGAATGGAAGTATCGGATTGATACGGATTTGCCGCCGTTTGCAGGTCATGAGGTCAGTCTTGGCCATCCGATTGTTCTTGATGATAACCATATTGGCCTTGATGCGTGGGGCATGGGCGCACCATATGCACTGCCCGTGCTTGATCTTGAAACAGGCGAAGTGCATGCGACGACCAACATCAATGCACATTCGGACGGCGAGGCGCTGCAATACCTTCCAAGTGACTTCATTGAAACGACCATGGCCGACGGAGAATCCGGCATCACCGCCTTGAAACCAGTTTCGAAAACTGGCACGAATCTGGCAACGGTGCTGACCATGAACGATGGACAGCTGGAAACAATTTCTCATCCAATTGCCTTTCAATGGTAAACAACAAAAGAACCTGACGCATTTTGCGTCAGGTTCTTTTGTTGTATCAATTATTATTGTTCCATCCAAGCCAGCCATTGGTCGAGGTTGCGTGTCGCTTGTGCGCGGCCTTTCTGCCAGGCGTCTTCGAGCTTGGTGGTGTCATGTTCGGTGCGGTCAATTGGCATTTCTTCAGGATAAAGCACAAGGGCGCGGCCTTCCTGCTCAAGCTGATCAATGAAATCCATCTGGCGGTTATAATTGTCAGCGCGGGTTTCCATTGCTTCGACAACTTTTGGGTAATTGTGATACAGTGCCTTGGTCAAACCCATGTTTTTCGATGGTTCGCGGCGGAATCCGCGCACGTGGGTTGGCAGGATGACGAAGCGTTCAATGCCTGCATCAATGGCGGGCTGCAGCACAAAGCCTTCACGCACGCCGCCGTCTACATAAGCCTGGCCATCAATATAGGTGGATGGCATGACCACTGGCAGTGAGCTGGAGGCGCGGCAGACCCGGCAAAGATCGCCATAGCTGTGAATATCAGCTTTGTGCCAATAGCGTAAATTTCCGGTTTCAGCGTTAAATGCGGATAATACCACTTCGGATGGACTGTTGCAGAACGTATCCCAGCTGTGTTGTGCATGGTCGTCGTCAAAGAAGGCTTCTTCATAAATATAATGAGAATTGAAATAACCATGGCCGCGCAGGAAATGTTTGGCGCCAATGAAGTTTGGGTCGCCGGCAATATCAATAAAGCACCGATGCAAACGCGGAATGTTGCGCAGCGTGTAGCAAACGGCAATAGAAGTACCAGCACTGACGCCCGTGATATAAGGGAAATAAATATCGTGTTCCAGGAAGATGCTGGCGATGCCGCCAGAGTATGCAGCACGCATGCCACCGCCTTCGCAGATTAAAGCTGTGTTTTCGATGAAATGTTGCATGAGGGATGCTCCTTTGTTGAATGGTGTTGGGTTTATTATAGCACATTGTGCTGTAATGCGGGAATCGAGCAAAACTTGTACAGAAAAAAGCCCCTCATCCCGAGGGATGGGGGCTTTGATGTCTTAATCTTCAACGGCTTCAGCAGGTTTGTCTTTTTTCTTATCTTTTTTGCCGTCTTTCTTCTTTTTATCTTTTTTCTTGCTGTCTTTGTTTTCCTTTTTGTCTTTATCTTTTTTATCGCCTTTTTTGGCTTTTTTATCTTCTTTCTCTTTTTTGCTCTTTTTGTGCTTTTTATCCTTTTTCTTATCCTTCTTTTTGTCTTTGCCTTTTTTCTTCTTTTTCTTGTCGTCTTCTATTGGGGAGATGGCATCTCCTGTGGTGCTATCTTCTTCAGGCGTGGCGACAACTTCCTCCAAATCGTCTTTCGCTGGTTCCTGCACGATGACCTCTTCATGAAGGATGGCATTTTCGCTGCCTTCGATGAGAATGGCATCAAGTGTTGACGTTTCAGTTGAAACATCGGTGTTTTGCTCGTCAAATTGTTTCATTTCACATTACCCCTTTTGTTGTGTTCCGTTTGACTCTGCTTTCTTTTCCTTCTGTTTCGTCTTCACTTTATTTTCTGCATGAATATCGTGCTCAGTTTCTTCCATCAGCGCTTTTGGCACGTCTACTTTGATGCCCCTCTTTTCAAAGGCGGTGCGTGCTGCGTCGATAAAATGTTCAAGCACGTGAATGCGCGCATAGCGCTTGTCCATGCTTGGCATGACAATCCAAGGTGCGACACTGGTTGATGTACGCACGATCATATCGTTCATGGCTTCCACGTATTCGTCAAACTTATCGTGGTTGCGCCAGTCTTCATCGGTGATCTTGTAGTGCTTTTCCGGTGTGTTTTCACGGTCTTTGAAACGTGCCAGCTGTTCTTCTTTATCAATGATCAACAAGAACTTCAGAAGAATATAGCCATCTTCTACTAGCGTGGCTTCCATTTCGTTGATTTCAGTGTAGGCTTCCTGCCAACGCTGCGTGGACGTGAATCCCTCGATACGTTCGACCATCACACGGCCATACCAGCTGCGGTCATAGATGGTGAGATGTCCAGGCGTTGGGAATGTGCGGTAAAAACGCCACAGATAGTGGTGATCCAGTTCGTATTTTGTTGGTGCCGCTGTTGTTGCCACACTGTAGGTGCGTGGGTCCATCAGGCGTGTAAGGCGTTTGATGCAGCCGCCTTTGCCGGATGCATCCGTTCCTTCGAATACGATAATAGCAGGAATGCGGTGCAGATAGAGCTGGTAGAGCAGTGCCGCGGCTTCTTTCTGCAATGGGCGCAGCTTTGCGCGGTATTCTTCATCTGGAAGTGTTTTCTTCAGGTCCACGTTTGCCAATGGATTGTAAACCACTGGTGGCAGCGGTTCCGCACAAGTCTCTGCAGGTTTGTCCAGATGCCATTCCAAACAGCGAATCAATGTCGCCAAAATTTGCTTTGAAGCCATCTTTTTGTCGGAGGCATCGATGACTCGCCATGGACAGGACAGCGTGGTTGTGTTATTAAGAACGCGTTCAAAATGTGCGTTAAATTTGTTGTAATGTTTCAGCTGATAATTGTCAAAGTCTTCCAAGAGAAAGCTGCGGTTTTTGTCTTTGCTCAGTGCATCTAAGGCTTCTGCCATTTGTTTTTCTGTTTGATCAAGGAAAAACTTCATGACCAGACAGCCATCGTTGGTGAGCAATCGTTCTGTAAAGGTAATATCACGTACCGAACGCAGAAAATCCAGATTTGAAATATCTGGATGATGCAGCAGCTCGCGGTAAAAACTATGGTCAAAAATCCCCACGCGACCATGCGTTGGAAACGCCAGGAAAAAACGCCACAGCATTGGGTGCTTATTGTCTTCCTCTGTTGCATCATCGAATTGAGACAGATGATAGTAGCGAGGGTCCAACTCACGCACCAAATCGTTCAGGATCTGACCTTTCCCGGTAACTTCCCAGCCAGACAAAATAATCAGCAGGCTGCGATCCGTATCCTTCAACTCACGCTGCAAAGCGCCAAGCTGACTTCCAAGATCAGACGTCTTCATCGCCAGCAGAGGATCATCTTTCGAGAACGCCATTTTCTTTAACATATAGTACCATCCCCTTTGCAATATGTTTAAGAAATCATGCTTATAATCTATTATACCATAGAATATTGATGAAAATCAGTGGAAATATAAACAAAAATGAAAAGACTATGTAAAGTCTGATAATTAAAGAGAAAGATATGGATAAGGTGCTTTGATGCAATGAAAATAAAAAATAGACCTCCATAAGAGGAGGCCTATGAACGCGTCATACAATATTTAGTCTTCTCTGCCTTCATCGTAGATTTCAAAGACCACTTCTTCGGAATCTTTTTTGCGGCGTGGGATGAAGGAGAAGATTACAGCAAGAACAATGGCTGGAATGACCCATGCGAGGCCAAAAGTATTCAGCGGCAAGGTGGCTTTGAATGCCAGGAGACTGTCGATCCAGCCTGCGGAGATGCCGAGGCTGCCAACTGCAGAGAGACCATCGATGAAGCTGATGAGAAAAGCACCAATAAGGGCGCCAATATAAGCGTTCTTATTAGGAATAAAACGATCCAAGCAGTTGCAGATGACGAGCGCCATGAGTACAGGATAAACCATGTTGAGGAATGGCACAGCCAGATTGATGATGGTTGTAACACCGAGAACAGAAATCAGCAGCGCTGCAATAACGGTGAGGGTGACAACCAATTTATAGGAAAGCTTGCCATTTGATAATTCATTGAAGTATTCACCAGTGGTGACAGTGAGGCCGACTGCTGTAGTCAGGCAGGCAAGGATAACCGCTGCAGACAGGCAGTAGGTACCGATGTTGCCCAAAAGCCCTTGAGTCATTTGAACGAGCAAGGTGGAGCGGTCAATGTCAGCAGGGAATGCGCCAGTTGAACCGGCACCGCCATAGGTGAGCCCGCAGTATACGAGCCCAAGCAGGATGGCTGCAATGACACCGCAGCGAATGCTCATGGAAAGCTGTTCTTCACGGTTGTTGTAGCCGCGGGCAACAATGTTGGACAATGCAACACCTGCGAACATAGAAGCTGCGAGTGCATCCATGGTCTGGTAGCCTTCGGTGAAGCCGCCAGAGAAGGTGTAGACAGGTTCTGCTGCAGCGCTTGGTTCACCAATTGGCGCAATAATAGCAGCCACAACGATGGCGAAAAGTGTCAGCAGAAGAAATGGCGTGAGGTATTTGCCGAGACGATCAATAACCTTGGAACGGTTGATGGTCAATGCCCAAACAATGACGAAAAATACAATAGAGCTGGCCTGGATTGGCACATTTGGCAATAAGGTATGTACCCCAACTTCGTAAGTAGTGGCAGCGGTACGTGGAATGGCGAACATTGGCCCGATGGAGAGCACGACAATGAGCCCCAGCAAACGACCAAAAGGACGCCCGGCGTAGCGTGCCAATGTCATAATGGTACCACCACTGCGCAGTGTTGCATAGACGGTCATCAGTGGCAGCCCGACACCTGTGAT